>Ga0116171_10004896_pt1 | contig 11903 bp, 13 predicted proteins | sample AD_JPNHW2_MetaG_FD_89798 | JGI IMG/M metagenome (GOLD analysis project Ga0116171, IMG submission 89798) | Active sludge microbial communities of municipal wastewater-treating anaerobic digesters from Japan - AD_JPNHW2_MetaG | ecosystem: Engineered > Bioreactor > Anaerobic > Digestate | place...
CTTCTTCCGGGTTCATGGTGCCCACCAGGATAAAGCGCGCCGGATGGGAGAAGGAAATGCCTTCCCGTTCAACGATGTTCACGCCCATGGCAGCGGCATCCAGCAGGACGTCCACTACGTGGTCATCGAGCAGGTTAACTTCGTCGATATACAGCAGTCCCCGGTTGGCGGCTGCCAGCACACCCGGTTCAAAGCTGCGCACACCCTTCTGGATGGCCTTTTCGATATCCAGGGTGCCCACCACGCGGTCTTCGGTGGCGGAAACAGGCAGGTTGACGAAAGGCGTGGTTTTGGCGACTGCTACCAGTTTCTCACCCTTTTCAGCGCGTTCACGGCACTCGGTGCACCAGGTGGCTGGTTTGTGCGGATCGCAGCCAAAACGGCAATTGTCCACCACCTCCACGTTGGGCAGCAGGGCAGCCAACGCCCTGGCGGCTGTTGATTTGGCCGTGCCGCGTTCGCCGCGGATGAGCACGCCCCCGATGCGCGGGTCAACGGCGTTCAATACGAGCGCGCGGCGCATGCGTTCCTGCCCGACAACTGCTGTAAATGGATAGATGGCTGGCATAGTGTCTGTTTCCTCGTTTTCTGTAGTTAGCGCAATAAGTTTACCATTAACCCGTTTGCATGCATGTGGTTGTACAACTTAGGTCTGGTAGAAGATAGCAAAAAATGAAAACGCCCGGAGTTGACCTCCGGGCGTTTCGTGTTGAATCTACTCGTTACATCATGAACGGCAGCAGGCCAGAAACGCTGCTGAACCAGTTCGAGATGCCGGGGATGATGGCGATGATGACAGTGAAGAACAGGATTAGGCCGAGGATGGTGAGGCCGATCATGGTGTAGCCGAGGATCAAGCCAGCCAGGGCCATGCCGTCGCCTGACATCGTTCCGCCGCTTTCGCGAATCTCTTTCTTGGCCAGGTGTCCGGTGATGACCGCAACGATGGAACTGATAAAGGGCAGGAGGGTCCAGCCCAGGATGCCTGTGATCAGGCTGATGATGGCCAGAGTGCTCTCGCGCTTGGCGGGTGGATATACAGGGTTGTTAAGTTCAGGTATGGTCATTTCAATCTCCTATTTTTGTTGTTACCAAATATACGTAACATCAGAAAATAGGTAGCAAAATACCCCGGGTTTTGGCCGGGGTGAGGGTTCATGGTGTGAAGGATCAATATTGGAAATTTAGATTGTTGGCCCAGTCCACCAGGGAGGGACTGAAAATGACCAGCAGGGTGATGATGATAATGCCGAGGACGATAAATCCGATCTGGACATAACCGAGGATCAAGCCGGCTGTGGCCATGCCCTTGCCGGTGATCATGCCGCCGCTTTCACGGATCTCCTTTTTGGCCAGGTGTCCGGTGATGACGGCAGTGAGCGCGCCGATGAACGGCAGGAGAAGCCAGCCCAGGATGCCGGTAATGAGACTGACAATGGCCAGGCTGCTATCCTTGGCCTGGATCATGGGCGTGGGAGCAGGGACATGCGGAGGGATGCCGAAATTATCTGGAATAGTCATTGTTCCTCTCTTTCTATTACAGGCCGAACATCTTCAGGATGCCAATTCCCAGGGCTACAGAAAGACCGATGAGGAATATGGCAATGATGAAGTAAAGGTAACCCAGGGCAAGGCCGCCATTGGCGACCTTCTTTCCAACCAGGGGCCCTGCACTTTTCTTGATGTCAGCCCTGGATTTGTGTCCGGTGATGATGGCAAACAATGCCAGGATTGGGGCTGTAGCAAGGCTTAGAACAGTCTTCGATCCGATCATGGCGAAGAACCACACGTAAGTGCCGATGCCGGCCAGCAGGCTGAGCACCGCCCACCAACTCAAGGATTTGCGTTCCTTTTTCTCCTCAACCGGAGCAGGGGTCTCCGGTGCAGGGGTAACAGGTTCCGGGGTGACCGGTTCGGGTTGCTCTGCGGGTATGTTCAAATTCTCATCTGTCATGTTCTCCTCCTTTAGAATCCATATCTTTATTATATCTATTTCGCGGCTTAAATAAGCATAAGAATAAGTCTCCATCCATCCAATTTATGATTACATGAATCCCAATTGAAGAATGTCGTATCAATGTTTAGGAGATGATACAACCCGCTGAATTTAACGCAATAATACTTTCCCTGATGCACGTTTCAATCCATTAGAATTATTCTTTACGATGCCCTTATGATGTTTTCATACTTAACGTTTTCGAATTCTGATCGATTCTACAAAATATAGACAAATGAGCCCTAAAAGAGGAATATTGTCACGGTGGTATGAGTGTAAAATTAGAAAAACAACGGATGTCATCCACGAAAGGAGTGACCCTTGTCTGACAGGAAGATTCGTGTCTTGATCGCAAAACCCGGATTGGATGGACATGACCGCGGTGCGAAAGTAGTGGCGCGCGCGCTGCGCGACGCCGGCATGGAAGTCATTTACACCGGACTCAGGCAAACCCCGGCTATGATCGCCGAGGCCGCCCTGCAGGAGGACGTGGATGTTATTGGACTCTCCATTCTCTCCGGCGCCCACCTGGTGCTGGTGCCAAAGGTGGTTGAGCTGGTTCGTGCCAACGGGCAAAACAACGTGAGGATCTTCGTCGGAGGCATTATCCCGGAGGAAGACGCGCCCGCGTTGAAAGCGGCTGGCGTGGACGAGATTTACGGCCCCGGAACCGCCACAACCAGGATCATTGAAGATATCCTTGCAGGAGTTCCTGCCTGAGTTTTCTGAGACGTGTGAGCCCCGATGGTTGATATCGAAGCAGTGCTATCCGGAAACCGGCTGGTGTTATCCCGCCTGTTGACCGAGGTTGAAAACGGAACAGATGCCGGCCGCCGGGCTTTGGACGACCTGTTCCCCAGGTCCGGGAAGGCGCATCTGGTAGGCATTACCGGTGCACCCGGCACGGGTAAATCCACCCTGGTCACCTGCCTGGCGCTGGAACTGCGCCAAACCTGTAGTAAATCCGTCGCGATTGTGGCCGTCGATCCCTCCAGCCCCTTTACGGGTGGAGCCATCCTGGGCGACCGGGTGCGCATGCGCGACCTGGCGGGTGACACGGGTGTGTTCATCCGCTCCATGGCCACGCGCGGCGAATTGGGCGGGCTGGCAGGCGCAACAGCCGGCGTGGTGCAGATGCTGGACGCTGCCGGGTTTGACTTCATCCTGGTGGAGACCGTCGGAGCAGGTCAAAACGAAGTGGATATCGCTCGACTGGCGCATACCACACTGGTAGTGGATTCCCCCGGGCTGGGGGATGACATCCAGGCCATCAAAGCCGGCATCCTTGAAATTGCGGATATCCTGGTGATCAACAAGGCCGACCTGCCGGGCGTGGAAAACACGGAACGTGCTTTGCGAGCCAACCTCGAATTGGGTTACGTACACCCCCTTGAGCATAATGGAAACCATCGTATGCAGAAGGATACCAAACAAGGTGTTGTACAAGAGGGTTGGACCCCACCTGTTCTGCGCACAGTGGCTACCCTGCGCCAGGGTTCTGCAGAAGTGGTCGAGGCGATGCTTCGTCACAGGCAGTACCTGGAGCGCAGCGGGTTATTGAAAGCCAGGGATGAGGAACGCCTGCGCAACGAAGTGGAGCATCAACTTCAGGCAGCCCTGGTGCGCAAGTGGAAACAGGGTGTCTCAGCCGAGAGATATGAAGCGCTGTTGCAGGAAGTTTATGCACGAAAACGTTCACCCGGATCGATCGCGAACTCGCTGATTGGCTGAAATCTACTTATAATAGAAAAGCATTCATTCTTTATTGTTCAGGAGACAAAATGGAACGCACGTTCATCAAAGACCTACGCGGTAAGATCGATCAGACTGTCAAACTGCAGGGCTGGTTGCAGACCCTGAGGGATCAGAAGAAGATTCAATTCCTCATCCTGCGCGACCCCAGCGGACTGGCGCAAGTGGCGCACTGGAAGCCCAACGATGAAGCCCTGGCTGAGACCATCTCCAAACTTGGCGCAGAGAGCGCCATCACCGTGACGGGAAAAGTGATTGACAACCCGGTGGTCAAGTTGAACGGATTGGAAATTCAGTTGGAATCCCTGGTGGTGGAAGGCGTTGCCGAAAGCCCGCTGCCGTTTGATCCCTTTGCCGATACCCTGCCGGTGCTGGATTACCGCCTGGACTGGCGCTACATGGACCTGCGGCGCCCGGTCAACCACCTGTTTTTCGAAGTGCAGACCACGGTGGAAATGGCCATGCGCGAGTTCTGGCTGGCCAATAATTTCATCGAAGTGCATTCCCCCAAACTCACCGGTAGCCCCAGCGAGAGCGGCGCAGAGCTGTTCTCCCTGGAATACTTTGAGCGTCCAGCTTACCTGACACAATCGCCGCAATTCTACAAACAGATGGCCATGGCAGCCGGATTCGAGCGCATCTTTGAGATCGGGCCGGTCTTCCGCGCTGATCCATCCTTCACCGCCCGGCACATGACCGAGTTCACCGGCGTTGACCTGGAGATCTCCTGGGTGAACTCGCACGAAGACGTGATGTCGATGGAAGAACGCTGGCTGCAGTACATCTACAAGCGGGTAAAGGAAACCCACGGCGACGCCATCCGCGAGGAATTTGGGGTTGACCTGGTAGTACCCGAGGTGCCGTTCCCGCGCATTCCTATGAAGGAAGTGGTCGAGATCCTCAAGTCGCGCGGTTATGCACTGCCGGCTGACAAGAAGGGTGATATTGACCCGGGCGGCGAGCGGGAGATCGCGGCCTACGTGAAAGAGAAATACAACCACGACTTTGTGTTCATCACCGATTGGCCTATCTCCGTGCGTCCGTTCTATCACATGCGCATCCCGGAAGACCAGGGTCTGACGCGCAGCTTTGACTTGATCGCAAATGGTCTTGAAATCACCACCGGAGCCCAGCGCGAACACCGCCCGGAGATCCTGAAGCAGCAGGCCCTGGAGAAAGGGCTGCACCTCGAAACGATCCAGTATTACATCGATTTCTTCCGTTATGGCTGCCCGCCGCACGGCGGATTCGGGCTGGGGCTCTCGCGCCTGATGATGGTCATGCTGAACATGCCCAACATCCGCGAAGCGGTGTACATCTTCAGGGGACCCACGCGGTTGAACCCGTAATCCGGAAGGATGTGATCCATGATCCTTGGTAACGGTGTGCGCCTGAGGGCCATTGAAAGGGAAGACATCCCGCGTTTCGTGCGCTGGTTGAATGACCCCGAGGTAACCGAGTACCTGCTTATTAATTCACCGCTTTCCCACGTGATGGAGGAGGCCTGGTTTGCCAGGCAAGCTGCCATCCCGCCTCAGGAGGGACAGATCCTGGCCATCGAGGTGCTGGTAGGGCAGGATTGGGTGCATATCGGCAACACCGGGCTGCATAACGTGGAACCCGTTCACTTGGCGGCTGAGTTCGGGATCATGATCGGCGAAAAGGCCTACTGGAACAAAGGCTACGGACGTGAAGCCGCACGCCTCACGCTTAAACACGGCTTTGAGCATTTGAACTTGAACAGGATTTACCTGCATGTGTATGAAAATAACTTGCGCGGCATTAAAGCTTATGAAGCCGCCGGTTTCGTGCATGAGGGAGTTCTGCGTGAAGGCGTCTACAAGAATGGCAGGTATTTGAACCTGCTGGTGATGAGTGTGTTGCATTCCGAATGGAATGCGAGAACAACCAAGTGAGGTAAATAATGCCTGTATTACATTCAGCCCGACATGATCGCATGAAGTACGGTGACATCAAATTGTATGCCGGTACTTCGCACCCTGATCTGGCAGCCAAGATTGCTGCTCACATGGGCTTAACCCTGTGTGACCGGGAAATTTTCCCATTTCCGAACGATAACCTTTTCGTCCAGTTACATTCCAGCGTGCGCGGGCAGGATTGTTATGTAATACAGACCACCTCAGCACCGGTGCACCGCAACCTGATGGAATTGCTCATCCTCATCCAAACCCTGCGCCTGGATTCAGCAGCGCGCATCACTGCGGTTGTGCCTTACCTGTGTTACGCCCGCTCGGACAAGAAAGACCAGCCGCGCATTCCCATCACAGCCAGGCTGGTAGCGGATATGATCGAAGTGGCCGGGGCTGACCGCTACATGTTCCTGGACCTGCATGCCGGGCAGATCCAGGGCTTTTTCTCCATCCCGGGTGACGTATTGACCGCGTTCTATACCCTCATCGATTACCTAAAGGCGAAGAAAACGAAAATGGAGAGGCCGGTGGTGGTCACTGCCGACCTTGGTTTTGCCAAGAAAGCGCGCAACTTTGCCGTCTCGATGGATGTTCCCCTGGCGTTCATTGAGAAACGCCGGGTGAGCAACGATGCCAAGGCGGAGGCTTTAACCCTGATCGGTGACGTCAATGGCCGCGACGTGGTGATTGTGGATGACGAGGTTGATACCGGTGGATCGATGGTGCAGGCTGTGAACCTGGCGAAGCAGAACGGTGCACGAAATGTTTACATGGTGTTCGTGCATCCCGTTTTCTCTGCCAATGCTGCAGAACGCCTGGCAGCCCTACCGGTGACCGAATTCATCACCACGGATACCATCCCGGTTCCGGCTGAAAAACAAGCCCAGTTTAATGGCCGCCTGACGATCCTCTCCATAGCTCCTCTACTGGGAGAGGTCATCCTGCGGGCCAACGAAGGGCGCAGCGTGGGCGAGTTGTTCAACGAGTAATTTGTCACTCATTTTCTCATGCCTGAACTACCCGAAGTAGAGACGATTGCCAGGTTCCTGCGCAATTCAACGGCGTTTACCTCATCCGGGGGTAGCCTTGCGGGAGGCAGTGTCATCGGGCGGGTCATCCGCAGCGTGGAACTTCTATGGGAGCGCACGCTGGCTGAACCGTTGCCTGCAGAAGTGAACACACGTTTGGTCGGCCAGGAGATCCGGGAGGTCGACCGGCGCGGCAAGTTCCTTGTGCTGGAATTATCGCGCGGGTGGTTGTTGTTTCACCTGCGCATGAGTGGCGATATCCGCGTGGAGCAGGAATCCGCTACGTGCCTGGCACATGACCGTGTTATCTTCCATTTTGGGGATGACACGCGCCTCGTGTTCAATGACACGCGCAAGTTCGGGCGCATCTGGGCAGTGGATGATCCGCAAAGTGTTGTGGGCGGGTTGGGACCTGAGCCATTGGGGAATGCATTTAGTGCGGAATTATTACACCAAATGTTACGGGCTCGCTCAAGGGAGCTAAAGCCGCTGCTGATGGACCAGGCTTTCCTGGCTGGATTGGGGAATATATACACGGACGAAGCCCTGCACAGGGCAGGCTTGCATCCACGGCGTCGTTCTTCATCGCTTAAGATGCAGGAGAGTGAGAGGCTATACCAAGCCATTCGGGAGGTGCTGGAAGAGGGCATCCGGCGGAATGGGGCCAGCATCGATTGGGTGTATCGCGGCGGGGAGTTCCAGAACTACTTCCGTGTCTATCAGCGCCAGGGTCAGGTTTGCACAACTTGCGGGACAAAAATCGAGCGTATAGTTGTTGGTCAACGCGGCACGCGCTATTGCCCCAAATGCCAGCCTTTATAACAAATTCATTGGTTGCAAATATCCCAAAAGCGGTGATAATTAAACCAGTACATGGTATTTGACGGTGTGGAAAGGTTCCAGGTGAATAATGGAGACACTAATTGGCATTCTGGTAATGGCACTGGCAGTCATCGGGGGCATCCTGATCGGCGTGCTCATCACAAGTATGTTTTACGGTAAGAATCAAAAGAAGCAGCTCCGTAAATTTCCGCCAGAGGACATGCTGAAACAGGGGTTCTTTGATGAGACGCGCTTGTGGGTGAACCCGGCCCAAAACTCGCTGATCACTGAAATGGACAATGAGTTCCACCGGGATTTCAAATCCCTTTCCAAGGATCAAAAACGGCGGGTGGGTTACCTGCAGCAGTTATGGACCAGGTGGAGCGAAGAGGAGCCAACCACTGAGCCGGCGACAGCTCCTGGAGCTGGATGGCAATACGAGAGTGACGTGCTGCCCGCCACCCCGCCCATCCTGGCTGACCTGGAGCAATCCATCGCAGTAAAAGAGGCTCAACCAGTAGTAGAGACTATATCAGGTGAGCCTGCGGCTGACCTGGCTGAGACGGTACTTGCAGGCACAGCCGTGGTTGCGGGAGCGGCAGTAGTGGAGACTCAAGCCGTGACTGCAGGTGAACAGGTCGAATTGGCTGAGACACAGGTAGTGACGCCAACTGAGGAGGAACCGGTAATCGACACTACCGTTGAGACGGTTGCAACTGAAGGTTCCATCACGGAAGAACTTGCCGACGAGTCTGCTGAGGAGATTTCTTCTGAAACAGAACCGTCAAGCGAGCAACCCGCCACCGAGCCTGCCGAGGAGATTGCTCCCGAATTAGAACCGGCAAGTGAGCAACCTGCCGAGAGCGTGACTGAACAGGTCAACCTGATCCTGCAGGGGTTGATCCAGGGCAGCGGCCTGGAAAACGAGCGGATCGCTATCCATGATGACCAGGCGGAGGGGGTTGTGGTGAGCGTCGGAGAGCAGGTATTCCACAGTGTGGAAGAAGTGCCTTATCCACAGGTGCGTCAATTGATCAAGGAATCCGTTCTCCGCTGGAAGCAACAACAACCTGAGATCTAGAGAAAAACACACCGCCTTTTGAGGCGGTGTGAGTTTTTTATAAGTATTCGCGTAATTGCCTGGCGCGGCGGGGGTGGCGCAGGCGGCGCAGGGCTTTGCTTTCGATCTGGCGGATGCGTTCACGCGTGAGCCCGAACTTATCCCCCACTTCCTCCAGGGTGTAGTTGTGTCCATTTTCGAGACCAAAACGCAGCCGCAGGATGCGTGCTTCACGCGGTGGCAGTGTCTCCAGAACTTCCTCAATCTTTTCCCGCAGCAACTTGGAGTATGCGCTCTGCGACGGCGTGGGCGTGACCTGGTCCTCGACGAACTGGCCGAGTTCGGAATCCTCTTCCTCGTCGTTGATCGGGCTTTCCAGTGAGAGCGGCAGCCAGGAAACCCGCAGCATCCATTCGATCTTGGAAGTGGTGGTCTCCAGCCGTTCCGCCAATTCTTCGTTGGTTGGCATGCGGCCCATGTTTTGTTCCATTTCGTGGGTCACTTTGTATAACTGGCGAATGCGGTCAACCATGTGCACCGGCACGCGGATGGTGCGGCCCTGGTCGGCGATGGAACGGGTGATGGTCTGGCGGATCCACCAGGTGGCATAGGTCGAGAAACGAAAGCCGCGATGGTAATCGAATTTCTCCACTGCCTTCATCAGGCCCAGGTTTCCTTCCTGGATGAGGTCAAGGAAAGGCACACCGCGCCCCATGTAACGCTTGGCAACGCTCACCACCAGGCGGGTGTTGGCTTTGATCAGATGGTCGCGGGCTTCGTCACCGTCTTCAATGCGTTGTTCAAGCAGGCGTTTTTGCTGCTTGGGAGCTTTCTCCCGGTCGCAATCCAACTCGCGTTTGCTCGCGCGTCCGGCTTCGATGCGACGGGCAATATCGATCTCCTCGTCCATATTCAACAAGGGGACGCGCGACATTTCTTTCAGGTAGAGACCGATGGTGTCGTCTGATGATATGCTCTCGAGGTTTGAGAACGTATCCATATCTGTCAGCGGACTGATGGAATCGCGTTCCTCAGTGTCCGTGTCGGTCTCGTTGTCCAGCACTTCCACACCGCGGCGGCGCAGGGCTACCAGCACGGCTTCGATGCGCTCGGCATCGCGGGAAACGTCCGGGTAGAATTCCATCAAATCTTCGGTGGTGAGGTACCCCTGGACATCTGCTTTTTCGAGCAACAGATTAAGAATTTCGATGTTCTTTGTTCGTCTTCCTGGATTCGCCACTGACGCTCTCCTAGAATTCGAAATTTATATTAAAAACCCCTTACTGTATTACAAAAAACTTATTCGAGTTTGATCCTTGCGTCGTGCTCACACGTACTGGTATTCAGGTTCTCCCCGCAAATAATACATAACCCCCTGCAATCCGGCCTGCAGAGTGGTTTGATAGGGTTATCGAGCATCAAGTACTCTCTGACAATTGGACCGAGGTCAATGTTGCCGTCCTCGGGGACGTACAAGTTGGACTCAGTAAAAGTGTGCGATTTATAGGCGAACACTTCTTCAAAATTAACATCCAGATGCTGAACAAACGGTTCCAAACAACGCACACATTCTGAGGGCATATCGGCCTGGAACGCTCCCTCGAAGAACAAGCCTTGCGGGGTGCGGGAGATATGCACACTGCCAGTCAGACCGGTCACATCAAGGTCAGGCGGGAAGTGAACACTGGGTGAATCGAAATGGATATCGCGAAAACTGCCAATGGGCAGGTTGTTAAAGAAGCCTACATTGATCTTGAAGGGAGAATGCGGGTTAGCCACAGGTCATTATCGGTAAAAAGGATATAATTGCGACGCACAGATTATAGCATAGCGACTTAAAGAAGTCAATTTATTATCATAATTATGATAAATATTAAGAATAATTCCACTCCTGACCTGCTGATCGCGTCCACCAACAAGGGAAAACTGCGTGAGTTCCGCGCTTTGCTGGAGGATACAGGGTTATCCCTGGTCACCCCGGATGACCTCAGGCTGGATCTGAGCGTTGATGAGGACGGACTCACTTACCGAGAGAACGCCGGCAAGAAGGCCGCTGCCTATTGCCTGGCCAGCGGGCTGCCCGTGCTCGCGGACGATACCGGGCTGGAGGTGGACCTGCTGGAGGGACGTCCGGGGCTGCACTCCGCGCGCTATTCACCCATTCCCGGGGCAACGGATGCCGACCGGCGGGCGAAGTTGCTGGCGGAACTGAGCGGCAAGCCGCATCCCTGGTTGGCGCACTTTCATTGCTGCGTGGCGGTGGCGATTCCCGGTAGCGAGATCGAATACTTTGACGGCGACGTTTACGGCGAGATCGTCACTGAAGAACGCGGTGAGCACGGTTTCGGTTATGATCGCTTGTTTTGGATCCCGGCGGCAGACAAGCGCCTGGCGGAGCTGGACCTGCATGGCAAGAATGTCTTCAGCCATCGCGCCATAGCAGTGAAGAAGGCGATTCCGTATCTGATCGGGAGCCTGCGAAAAACAGGTTGAATTAAAATGTTAATCCTGAAAAAATTGTGAAACTAAGAGGATCAAAATCGCCCTCACCCAACCCTCTCCCATGCTGGGAGAGGGCTTTAACACCTGGATTGATCGAAAAAGCAGCAATTCATTGATTCTTGATTACTTAGAACATCTTTAATTTTCGAGTTACATGATTTTCCCTCTCCCGATTTCGGGAGAGGGCAGGGTGAGGGTAGATGCTTCAAACATTTACTATTATCCGATAGTTGCTGATCAGAAGAAACTCAATCCTTATTCTCTTCGTTCATCGGCGGATATTCAATCCCCAGAACCTTGGCCTGTGCCTGGCGCCATTTCTCCACGCGCTCGGCCGCGCCCTTTTCATAACCCTGGTCGGACGGTGAATAAAAGTACTGCCCCAATACCTCTTTGGGCAGGTATTGTTGCGGGATGAAATGCCCTTCGAACAGGTGCGGATACTGGTAACCCGCGCCATGCCCGAAGCCCTTGGCATCGCGGTTGGCGTCCATCAGGTGCACGGGTACGGGGTCAGTGCCGTGCTGTTCAATGTGTTCCTTGACGCGGAAGAAGGACCCGGCCGAGTTGGATTTGGGTGCGGTGGCAAGGTAGAGCGTGGCTTCCACAATGGGGTAGATCCCTTCAGGCATGCCGATGTACTCGAAGGCATAGGCGGCCGCGGAGACCACCTGCACGGCATGCGGATCCGCCAGGCCGATATCCTCGCCTGAAAGCACGATCAACCGGCGCAGGATGAAGCGCGGGTCTTCGCCAGCCAGTATCATCTTGGCCAGCCAGTACAGCGCGGCGTCGGGGTCTGAGCCGCGAAC
>Ga0116171_10004900_pt1 | contig 11896 bp, 9 predicted proteins | sample AD_JPNHW2_MetaG_FD_89798 | JGI IMG/M metagenome (GOLD analysis project Ga0116171, IMG submission 89798) | Active sludge microbial communities of municipal wastewater-treating anaerobic digesters from Japan - AD_JPNHW2_MetaG | ecosystem: Engineered > Bioreactor > Anaerobic > Digestate | place...
CCGTTCAAACATTTATTTTTATGGATCGGGGGACTTCCGGTTGACCGGAAAAAAGGCGGAAATACTGCAAAACGGGGTGTTGAAATTTTTAAAACCGCGGAAGAATTCGTGTTGATCATTACCCCTGAAGGCACCAGAAAATATACAGAACACTGGAAAAAAGGCTATTATTTTATTGCTATGGCGGCAAAAGTACCGATAGTTCTCTGCTACGTTGATTACAAAGAAAAGGTATGTTGTGTATCAGATGTCAAAATATATCCGACAGGCAACTACGAAGAAGATTTCAAACAAATTCAAAAATTTTATAAAGGCAGAGTTGCTAAATTCCCGAAAGATTTCAACCTCTCATAACTGCATCCCTTATTGGATGTCAGGTGGTTGCGCGCTCATATCACTATTTTTCTTTTGAATATCACCAAGATCATATTTTTTAAATGATTTTAATGAAATGATGACTGCGATCAGCAATAAAACCATCCCTGCTACAAATGTGGCCGTGAAGCCGATCAATAAATATATGCCCAGGCCTAACATAGGCGCAAAAAACGACCTGAACCCCGTCAACGTAAGGTGAATTGCCTGATATTCCGCAACATCCGCCTCCTGACAAAAATAGGCAGATCCAATACTCCACAATAAACCCATTGTTGCAGCAAAAACCCCATTGAACACCATGGCAAGCAATAGGGTATAATAGATTTTAATTCCCTTGATCCAGATAAACCACGGAGCATATGAGGTTAAGGCGATAAACAACAGGTAAAACAGTAGCGACGCAAATGTTATGGCGGCAAAACGCCGCGGATCAATCCTGCCCATTAATTTGCCAAACATCGGCAACAAAAGTATTGCAAGTATGTTATAGGAGTTTTTATAAAATGCTATTGTTGAATAATTCATTTGAAGCTCTTTCTGAAAAAAAATGGCAATTACCGACACCGTTCCCATAAAAGCAAAACCATAGAACATAAAACCTGCCTGGAAATCGCGAAACGGCCTGTTGGTTTTTAGTTTTTGCTTCATATCGGTCAGGGTCTTCCTGATAGAATTTACCAGTGTGGCCTGAGGCCTTTCAATTATTACATTTTCAGTGCATAGCTGAGCCAGCAGGCATACCGAAAAAATTCCAAGACACGAAATTACGGGAAACACATATTGATAAATATCCTGGTTTTTATCGAGGAGTAAACCGTATATAAAAGTCACCAATAACATTACGATTTTATTGGCCGTTGTTGACCAACTGTACAAAACACTGAAATTCCGGTGATAATAATTTTTCTTAAGTACCTGGTTGATCACCGGGTAAATAATGGGGTTGGCAAAATAATATATCAAAAAGACAATTAAAAAAATGTAGTGATAGATACGGTTATTGGCCAGGTTGCATATATTATCGGGAAAAAACATCAGTAAGAACATTGGTAAACGCGTAAAAACACCAAGAAGTATCAGAAACCGCTTGGCATTTCTTCTTCTCCTGGCCCATTCGTTAAGTAAAACCGAAAAGGTAAGCACAAAAACACTGAACTGGAACAACACACTGACCCCGACACTACCGCCCCCAAGGCTTTTCAGGAACACAAACTCATTTATTGCCAGAACGCCAAGTATGACTCCTTCAATAATGGAATAAACAAAGTGAATAAAGAATGTCCGTTTCTCAATTGTATCAAGCCCGGGTTTTGCAAATCGGAACATCGCTGATTTTTATCATGCAAAAGTAAAAAGATAAATCCGTTTATTCATTATTTGTTATATACCTGAATTCTTGTGAATTTATTGATTCCTTTAAAAGCTATCTGACGCAGCGTGTTTTTTTATCAGGTCAGAAATTAATAAATAGCGTAATTTTGAAACTTGCATATAAATGGGCCCATGAAAAAAAGCAAAAAGACTTTAATATACTTCATGATTCTGATTATCCTGATCATGGCTTTTTTATTCGGATTTTACGGTAAAACCATTTTGCATCCCAACTCATTCATGTTCAGCAGCAGCGGCGATGGAATAAAAAATTACTATACATACGCCTATTATATTGAGCATAATAAAAGCTTTACCAACTTTGAAGGAATGAATTACCCTTATGGCGAAAATTTTACATATACCGACTGCCATCCGGTTCTTGCATTTTTTATCAGGGTCATTCACATGATATTTCCGGGCATTTCTAATTACAGCATTGGCATTTTAAATTTATTTATGCTGATTTCGCTGGGATTAACAGCCATTATTCTGTATTTTTTATTCAGAGAATTAAAAGTAGCTCATTTTCTTTCTGTGGCAGGGGCATTAGGTATTTCCATATTATGCCCGCAAATATTCAGAATGACAGGGCATTACGGATTATCGTATGGTTTTTTCATACCGTTGACCATCATTTTAATATTACGTTTTGAGAAAGGATTCCATCAGAAACGAATCCTGTTTTTTATTGCACTGTCAATACTATTCTTCTTTACATTACATGCATACCTCGGTATGATTTCCGCTATGACAGTGATTGTTTATGGTTTAATAAGCATGGCAAATCAACTATTGGCAAAGAAACGGCTAAATATTAAAAAACAAATACTGCTTTTGTTATCTGCCATTATTCCTGTGGCAACATATTACCTGTTTGTAAAAATAACAGATACACACACGGGTAGGACGACGAATCCCTGGGGAATACTTGAAAACCATGCAGAAATGGGAAGTGTGTTTCTACCGGTAAATTCGCCGCTGGACACAATAAGACACTTTTTATTTCCCAATGCCCTTCAACCTTGGGAAGGATGGTCGTACATCGGGCTTACAACCATTATTGCATTAATTGCATTTATTATTGCATCAGTAATATTCTCTTTTAAATCCAGGAAAATACGTTTTGACGAAAATTGGATTGACAGCCTCCCCTTAAGGCAATTATTTGTTACATCGCTGATTGTTCTGGCCTTTTCAATGTTTGCGCCTTTCCGTTGGTATCATCTGGAAAGGCTGATCAACTATTTTGATATCATCAAACAATTCAGGGCTATCGGGCGCTTCGCATGGGTATTTTATTTTATCTCGACCATCATGCTAATTTGCATGGTAAACAAGGCTTTTGAAAAACTTTCGGCACACAAAAAGAAAATAGGCGCATTCATTTTAGCCATTTTAATTCCGTCAATTTTAATTGCCGAAGGTTGGAACTATCATAAAATCACCGCCGCAGAAATTGTTAAATCTCCTAATATCTTTGATTTACAGCATGCCCCGGATAATTTAAAACAGGATATCAGATCCGTTAACATCCATCACTATCAGGCAATACTTCCTTTCCCTTTTTTTTATATCGGTTCTGAAAATTATGGAAAAACCGCCGATGATAAAATTTATCATTTATCTTTTCTGTTCTCATACCATTTGGGGCTACCCATAATTGGAAGCTACCTCACCCGTACCTCGATTTATGAGAGCAAAAACATTATGCAGTTGCTTGCAAGTAATTTTTACAACAAAGAAATCCGGAAGGATTTGCCCAATAATAAACCTTTTTTACTGCTTTGCCTGAATGATCGCCTCAACAATGTCGAAAAAGCTTACCAGGAAAAGGCAATCTTACTTGTAAAACGCGATCTGTACAGTCTTTATGAAATTGATCCCGATGTGTTTTTTGAAAACACCGCTGGACAGGAACTGACAAAATTTAATGAACTAAAAGACAGGTTGTTTAAAAAAGATGGTTTCCTTGTTAATGACACCTCACTGTACTTTAAGTTTATTGATTTTAAAAGTGACAAAACGGACATTTCTATTTCCGAAAGAAATGGATGCTATTTTGGAGCTCAGAAAGATTTCCACATATTATTTACCATTGAAAAAGGCTATTTACCATTGAATAAGAAATATACTGCCCGTTTCTGGATGTACAATGATGGTGAAAATTTCGGGCAGGATTGCCTGGGAGGAATGAATTTTTTCCAGAAAAACACAGGAGATAAACTTGAATGGCTTGATCCTATCATCAGTGCGGGGAACAGCCAGGAAATCAATGGCAACTGGTCATTGGTTGAAATTCCTTTCGAAAATATCGATAACAACGCTTCCTACGAACTTGTATTCAAGGGTAGCGATCTGGCTGAAAAAACTATTTACATTGACGATCTGTTATTTTATGACAATGACCTTATCATCTACAAATTAATTAACGAAAGAAATAAACTTATTTTATTTAAAAACAATCACCGGATTACGCTTCCCGCAAATAACTAATGCTCCTGGTATCTTATGTTGTTCTCAGCCTGATGTTTTCCGGCTTAAAACTTCACCGGCATCATTTTATGCCTATCACCAAAAATAAAAAAGCAGCCCTTTTGAGACTGCTTTTTTATGAATAATCATATCCTTACCAGATTACCGGCCTTAGGTTCTCCGGTTTGTAGTTTTTATCCGTAGGTTTAATATTAAATGCTTTATAGAATTCAGGAATATTATAAACCTGTCCATTGACCCGTGCTTCTTTTGGCGAATGCACATCTTCTTTGAGCCGGCGCATCAATTCTTTATCGCGCGTATTACCCCTCCAAACCTGCGCATAAGCAAGGAAAAAGCGCTGATCCGATGTAAATCCGTCAATTTTTGCATTTTGATCTTTTCCATTCATAGCTTTTTGCAAGGCGGCATAAGCAACGGTCAGGCCTCCCATATCTGCAATATTTTCGCCCAGGGTTAACTTGCCGTCAACATGCAAAGAATCAAGCATTTTATAATTATCAAACTGGTCAACAAGAACCTGTGTTTGTTTTTCAAAGTTTGTAGCATCTTCCGGGGTCCACCAATCGCGAAGGTTACCGTCTTTATCAAACTGTCTGCCCTGATCGTCAAAACCATGAGTCATTTCATGCCCGATAACAACACCTATTGCGCCATAGTTTACGGCATCATCAGCATTCATAAAGAAAAACGGGGGTTGTAAAATAGCAGCCGGAAAAACAATTTCATTCATATTCGGGCTATAATATGCATTTACGGTTTGAGGAGTCATACCCCATTCAGTGCGGTCAACAGGTTTACCTATTTTATTTAAATCGCGCTGGAATTCAAACTGCGATGCAGCCATTATATTCTGAAAATAAGAATCTTTAGTAATTTTCAATGACGAATAATCTCTCCATTTATCAGGATATCCAACCTTTAGATTCATTTTTGCGAGTTTTGCTTCGGCCTCCTTTTTTGTTGCGTCACACATCCACGACAATTTTTCAATTCTGTCTTTCAGCGCATCTTTAAGGTTGGTTACCAGTTCGAGCATACGTTTTTTAGCTTCTGCCGGAAAATATTTTTCAACATATAACTGCCCGACAGCTTCGCCTAATGAAGCACTGGTGATTGACAAGACTCTTTTCCATCGTGGTTTCATTTCTTTAATGCCTGAAAGAACCACGCTGTAAAATGAAAAATGTTCTTTTTCAAATGCTGATGAAAGGAAGGGAGATGCTTCTCTCAGCAAATGCCATTTCAGGTATGTTTTCCATTGATCAACAGGCACTGTGGTGACTAATTTGGCAATACCGCTAAAAAATTTGGGCTGGCCGACATTGATTTCGTCAGTGGCTTTCAATCCCAATGTTGAAAAATAGGTGCTCCAATCGAATTGTGGCGCTAATTTTTGTAATCCGGCCAGATCCATTTTATTGTAATTTTTTACCGGGTCACGGAGATCAAGACGCGTGGAAGAAACATCAGCCATTTTTGTTTCAATATCCATAACAATCTTAGAGTCCTTATCGGCCTGCTCTTTTTGAACTCCCGAAAGCTCGAATGTTTTGCCCAGGTGCTTGACATATTCTGTACGAATTTCCTGTGAACGAGGGTCTTTTGATAAATAATAATCGCGATCAGGCAGCCCCAATCCACCCTGGTACAACTGTGCAATCACTTTTTCGCTGTTTTTATCATCCTGTCCTGAGAAAAAGTAAAACATCTGGTTTATGCCCAAAGTATGCAGATAAGCGATCGTTTTGACCAGGTCAGGAACACTTTTAATGGCATCAATTTTATCCAGATCGGCCTGTATGGCTTTTATACCCGTTTTTTCAATAGCGGCAGAATCCATACCCGACGAATAAAAGTCAGCTATTTTCTGTTTAATTGAGCCTGCTGTTGCATTTTTATCTGCAGCAGCTTCTTCCATAATCTGACGAAGTTGCTTGTTATTATTTTCCCTTAGCTCTTCAAACGTTCCATAAATGCTGTACTCGGCGGGAACCGGATTATTTTTTAACCAGTTTCCATTGGCATACCTGAAAAAATCATCACCGGGTTTTACGGTAGTGTCCATGTTTGCAATCTTTATTGCAGGGTCTTCTTGCTTCATAACTTTATTTTTACAGCTGAACATTATGCCCGAAATAATCAAACAGGCCAGCATAATGAAACTAATTTTACTTAATTTGCTTTTCATAATTTCCTTGATTTTCTGTTTTGAAATAATTTAATATGCAAAGATATGTTTTCATTATAAATTACGATGGTAAGAATTTGTTAAATCAGAATCTGGCCACGTTCAGGTTAAATATCTTGGCTTTCTTCTTTAAAAAGTCAAATTAAAGACAACCCCAATGTGGCATTGTTACAAAATTCAGCGGGTATTTTCGTTTGATAATATTAACCTAAAAAATTCACAAGAATTTTTCACCCTTCGGGCCGACAAAAGAAAATTAAGTGTTTATGCAGTAATGGTCATTATCAAATATTTTCTGTGTCGGGATTAACTGACCTGCTGCCCACATTGCCCATGCTCATTCATAAATTGCATTTCATTTATTTATGAATAGGTCAGATTAAAAAAGCGGCAGATAATTAATTACCTGCCGCTCCCAAATAACACACCGAAAATTATATAGCATCGGTCACCACCTGATTCAGATCTTTCACCTGTCTTTCAAGAATGATGGTGCATTTCGTAAAATTAGCAACCGGCCAACCGCCCCATAAAACATAGTTGCCATAATTATCTTTCGTGTTATATATAGCAGAAGTATTATCATCAATAGTCCATACCATGGTATTGTTATCATCTTCAAAAGCTATACCCACATCCATAAATTTATGATAGATCACCAGGTCGAGGTAATCCTGGGTTATACCCAGCATATCCAGCAAGGTGGTTAATGTTTTTTGTCCGGGCAAACCTTCAAGTTTCATTTCAAGAGTGAAGCGATCGACCACTCCGCCATCAACAAAGAATTCCCCGCCATTAAAATCAAGGCTTGTATAATTAAATACCTGATCGATATCCCCGGCTATCTGAGTATATTTATTGTCGCCATATACAATAAACATGGTCAGCGGACCTGATGTTGATATTATCGTATTATCGCTGCTAAGATGAAAAGCCGTAATTGGAAAGTTTAACTTACCGGCATGGTCGGTTCCGTCAGCATCATAAACATGTGATACTTTCCATACACCTTCCATACGCGTCTTTGTCGGGGTTTCATCCTCCTCCTTTTCACATGAGGAGATAAATAATGTGAAAAAAACGAAAGCCGCAATTATAAGGCTTACCGGCGAAAAAAATTTTGTCTTCATAAAAGGGTTTTATTAATGATTAATGATAATTTTTTTATTAAAAACGCCATGCTCACTCAAAAATGTTGCCAAATAAAAACCTGAAGGTAAATTTTTAACATTTATTCCACGATCCGTATATTTTTCATCCAGCACAAGCTTATTATTAATATCATAAATTTTCACAACAAAGTTATCATAAGCTGCTACATTTATATAAAACCTGTCGCGAACAGGATTAGGACGCAAAACAATATCCAGGGGTTGTGAAATCCCGTTATCTGAAGTAACCAGTGATGTTTTTATCCAGATAGGATTCGTAATACTAAAAAAGGTATCATAGGTTTGCCTGTATATAGTACTGAGCGTTCCGTAATATTTAATTGAATTCATGGACGCCCTTATTGAAAAGTATTGATTATTGGGAATAAAGCCAAATAAATTCGTCAGTATACTTTGAAGATTGTATTCCTGGTGAGTTTGAACGGGCAAATCATAGTAATAAATGCTGTCCTTGGTTATACCTGTAAGCGTAATCAGGCTTATATTTCCAAATTCAGGGGTGATATAGGTGTCAAACACCAACTTTGCATTGGTCAGTTGCTGGTAGGTAAGAACCGTATCCTGCCCAATATAAATCTCACTCGTTGAGCTATTGCCGTCAGTACTTATCCCCATGGTAATTATTGGCCCGTCTGATAGTATCGTGTTTCCATATTTTAATGCTTTAAGCACTTTCCGGCCATTGTATCCCATACCGTTTGGGCAATAAGTAAGTGTTGACAATTTTCCTAATGCATTATCATTGATTGCACCGGTAATACCAAAGGTCAGCTCAGTATTTGAATAATTAAATGAGCCATGTGCATCACTGCCGGCAGACATAAAGAATTTCCAGTTTTTTATTGAGGGGTAAATGTTTTTCATACTAAGTGATCTTTTTTGAAGGAAATCAACCACGTCGAGGTTTTGCCGGAAACGGTAAAAATGCAGGGCGGAATTACTGGCGCCCATTGGGGCAAAAGAGGTGATAGAGCCGGAATAGGTCACATTCCACGGATCGTTTTCCTGGTCTGTGGTAGTCAAGTTTTTACGGTTATTCCATATTTCACCACCAACAAGGCCATTTTCAAACAAATACTGGCCATTCTGGCTATAAAGGTCGGTTGACTCAGCCAAATCATTACATATTACAGTACCGGCTGAAGGATGAGGATCGTCATTTTCAGGAAATCCGCCATCACCCAGATTCCATATTCCGCCATTGATTACGAATGGAAGCGCATCAACTTCAGCAAAAGGATGAGCACAATATGCAAACCCGTTATATGAAACAAGATCGGCCAGAGTCTGGGGAACAGTATTGGATGTTGCACCTACATCGCCTCCGCCATCAAGAAAAAACGGACAACTAAAAGGAGAGGTTTCTGAAGGATATAATAATGCATGAACAACTTCTCCTGCTGAATTTTTTATACTGGCTTCCAGTGCTCTTATAAATAACAAGGTAGAATCGCTGTAATTCAGGTCGAGAATAAACGAGCCTAAACGGCCCCAGTTGTCCGACATGTCCGATCCAAACTCATCATAGTCGCAGCTATGATCTGTAACCGTTATCCAATCGAGGCCGATTTTTTTAGCGGCTTCTTTTGTTCCTTCGAGAGGCAGCCCGAATTCGACATCATTTTGCGTAAACATTGTATGGTAATGTGTATCGCCACGATACCATCCGGGGGCTTTAGGCAAATCGTCATTATACCTGAATACCCTGAAATATTGCTCCTGATCGGTAGCCCAATCAAGTGAAAAATAAACTTTTATGTCAATAATATCACCATAAGACGCCAGTTTCTCTGCCGGAATATTCAGGGTAAAATACCAATAATCCTGATCTATAGAAACATATTCATTACCAAACAATGATCCATCGGCAGTAAACCTGATGGTGGATTCATCATCCTTTAGATAGCCGCTTGCATCAAAACCCTGAACGCCCCATGTATTATCTTCCAACGACCTGCTTGTAATTAATGAATTAAATGCTGATACCGTATAGCTGTCAAATTCCAAAACATTACTAAAACTGGCATCACTTGCATTTTTCAGATAAACTTTGATATCCATCAGTTCGTTGCTGCAATTCAGGCAGCTTGACCAATGCACATAAATATGAAGCGGAATGCTGTTGACCTGGTTGTAAATATTGAGTTTCTTCATACGGTACGGGGCATCGGCAGCAATATCAGACCCCGCTGTATTGGTTTGTTTGTCCTGGCCAAATACCACAAAGCCGCCTGCCTGGATAAAGAATAAAACAAGTAAAATTAAACGCTTCATAACACGTGTTTTTTTACAAATATAATTAATCTTTCAATAATATGCACCATTCATCCATGATATCACGAACGGCCTGATTCATCAAGGATGCCGCGGTGCTTGAGTGTGCGTAAAACCAGCACCAGGATGATTGCGGCTGACAAAACCCATGTCGAGATTCTGAATGGTTCAAATTGATGATATGTAACGTAATTTCTTAAATGATCAATAAAAAAATAACCCACGGCCATTGCCAGTATTCCTGAATATTCGCGGCGTAAAACGCTTTTTACCGAAACCCGGATGTCGCTCTTTTCAAACTTTCCAAGAGCGGGAATAAAAGCCGGCACTTTCTCGGACCAGCACATAAATACATCACCATATTTTTTCTGAAGAAACCGCTCCTCGGCAAACATGATCCTCTCGTAATAGATCCAGAAAAACAATGAAATGATCAGAACATAATATACGTTAAAGGTAAAAATGAGCAAACCGAGCCACATCAGGTAGTTTCCAACATACAATGGATGCCGTACCACGGAATAAATGCCTTTTGTATTTATAGATTCGGCAACCTGTTCTTTGGTGTTCCGCCCTGAAGTTCCTTTTGGCGTAGTGCCAATGGTATATGCCCTGATAAAAAAGCCGGTAAATCCAACAAATACCGAAATCAGGGTTAAAATCAAATAAAACAGGTCATTAAAAATTTTATAATCGGTCAGAAAAATGACCGGAATAGCCGTGATAAAAATAAATAAAGGTATCTGTCCCCTATACCTGAATAACTGGTTGCCTGACTTTTCAAAAGAATGGATTAATGCCATTTTACAGGTTTTATATCTTAAAAGCCTGTAAAATTACCATTTTTTCTTTTGATTTCCCGTATAAACCTGATATTTTAAGAATTTCTGATTTTAATAATGAAGAACCTTCCGGTTTTATACATTTTCTTGCTTGGATAAAAATTCACGGTAAATTACATTCAGCGAGAAATTTTCATGTGCCTTTTTTTGGCCTGAAATCTCATCAAGTGAATATAAAACAGCCGAGCGGGCATTAACAAGTTCATTTGATACAGGGATGGGCTGCCCTCCGCCGCCAATACATCCGCCATGGCAAACATTTACTTCAACAAAATGGCAGCCTTCATTATTGTTCTTCAATGCATCAAAAAACGGCCTTGCATTTACGCTACCATTTATGACGGCAAATTTTATCTCTTTATCCTTTAAAAATTCCCAGCCCGATTTCACTTCAGAAAAAGTAACTGACGTCTCTTTAATTCCTTTTTCTCCCCGCAGGTTCATTATTTTAAGCATATCCGGCGCAATTTCTTCACCGGTAACCAGTTCCGACAGGGTTCTGATAACGGCTTCAGTAGTTCCGCCCGAAACTTCCGTAATTATTGATGATCCTGAATGTTCCGCCATCAATGGCTCATATTGGGCAGCATCAAGCCTTTCAATATCAATACCCGACTGCCGGATCATACGGACGAGCTCACGCGTAGTAATTGAAAAGTCAAAATCATTGATGCCCTGCTTTGATTTTATCGTTCCCGTTTCACTTTTTGAAGCTGTGCAGGGCGTAACTGCAACAGTAATGATATCCTTAGGATCCAATGCCTTCTTTTCCGCATAATATGTTTTGATCACCGAGCCAAAAATCATTCTCGTCGATTTGCATGTTGAAAGCAATTTATCAATTTCAGGTAATTTCGTCTTAACAAAAAGTTTCCATCCTGGTGAACAGGAAGTAATATATGGCAAAGTAAAATTTGCTTCAGCCTCATAGGATTGTTTCAGCCTCATCAAAAACTCTGTGCAAAGTTCCACTATATATATGTCGCTATAATACCCGTAATCAACAACGGATTCAAAACCCAACAGTTTTAACGCGGCTATGACACGTGCATCTGTATGTTTATTATAATCAAAACCCAGTTCTTCGCCCAGGGCCACACGGACTGACGGGGTGGTGGTGATTACGATATGTTTTTCCGGCTGAGCAAGAGCATCCCAAACATCTTCGTAGA
>Ga0116171_10004901_pt1 | contig 11896 bp, 10 predicted proteins | sample AD_JPNHW2_MetaG_FD_89798 | JGI IMG/M metagenome (GOLD analysis project Ga0116171, IMG submission 89798) | Active sludge microbial communities of municipal wastewater-treating anaerobic digesters from Japan - AD_JPNHW2_MetaG | ecosystem: Engineered > Bioreactor > Anaerobic > Digestate | place...
CGAAATATTGATGAAAAGACATATCAAAAACAACCGCTGATTTCTGCACCTTTGGGGCTTTATGATATTGCTGCGCAGAATGATGGTGCGGCGGCGATTGTATTAACTCGAGAAGAATTAGTTCCGGCGGAAGAACGGGATCGACTGATAAGGGTCTCCGGAAGCGGAAATGCCGTCGCGTCATTAGCTCTCCATGACCGGCATGACCTCCTTTACTGGTCCGCTGTAGCTCAATCTGCTGCTGCTGCTTTACGGCAGGCGGATCTGAAACTTTCTGATATTGACACATTCGAAATTTGGGATGGCACTGTTATGGATGTCATTTTGTCTCTTGAATCAATTGGCATTTGTCAGGAAGGGAAAGGTTGGCAAATCGATTCATTGCCTTTAAATGTTACGGGTGGGTGTTTGGGACGCGGGAATCCGCTCGGAGCTTCCGGCATGTACCAGATTGCTGAAATTGCTCGATTTTTACAGACACAAAAATCAAAGGATCGTATTCATCGGAATGCGTTGATCCAAGCGATCGGCGGATACGGTGCTACGGCCATTACACATATCTTACGGTCATAAAAGAACTATCAAAAGCTATCATGATAGCTTTTGCTTTTCTTTTTTACTTATACTTTGGGACGTTATTTATGGAAGGAGCAATTGGAATTCCTTCCGAAATGAAATCTGAAATCTTTTGAAAACAGATGATAAAGATTTCTAAAATGAGGAGAGAGAATGGAATCACCACGTCATTGGCGTTTGAAGAAACAACGATATGCCCTGATCGGAGAGGAGTGTCCCCATTGTAAAGCAAAAATATTCCCGCCTCGGGATGTCTGCCCGGAATGCGGTTTGGAAGCAAAAACAGCTTACCAATTTAGCGGGAAAGGAAAAGTATACTCATATACCACAATCAATGAAGCGCCGTCCGGCTTTCAGGATATGTCTCCCTATGCAATTGCATTGGTTAAATTGGAAGAAGGACCGATTGTTACAGCCCAATTGACTGATTTGGGCGGAGAGTCTATTTGGGTTGGGATGCCTGTTGAAATGGTTACTAGGAAACTCCGCAATGATGGCGATGAACGGGGAGTTATCCTTTACGGATACAAATTTCGACCGGCATTTCAAGCCTAATCTAAACCGATATTCAATTCGGAAAGTCAGCGTCCTCGTTCATACTCAACGAAGACGCTGACTTTTTAATCTTAAGAAAAAACTTGGTTGCGATGTTCTTTCACCAATTTTTTATTTATCACCTGATTTTATAATTTGATTACGGTTTTCTGTTGACCAGAAGGAAGGTTCACTGAAATATAGACAATTTCGAAAGTTTAAGGAGTTAATTGGAAGATAAGGCCTGACGAAAAATGTTTTTAAGCGGAAAGAATAAAAATTTTCAAATTAATTACTGATCAAGTAAAGAAAGCAACATCCACTATTTCTTTCAGACGCTTTTATGCGTACAGAAAAGTATCAGATTTTCTATTTGAAAATTGAACGAGATCAGCTTTTCGAAAAGGATAAAAGTATAATTGACTGAATATTTCGTTTTTATTCATACAATCTCAATAAAGAATTTAAGTTGGAGGACATTATGAATATGTCAAAACGATTGGAAGAAGCCAGGAAAGCCTATGATGAAAAAAATCCGGAAGCCAGTAAAAAAGCCCATGATGAAAAAGTCATCGAGATGGCTGTCGAACAACACGGTTCCGAATCTTCGCAGTTCATCGGAAATATGGTTTACGGGGGATTGGACGGAATCATCTCGATTTTTGCAGTAGTCAGCGGTGTTGCCGGAGCAAATCTGACGTCCGGCGTATTGCTGATTCTGGGCGCGGCTAATTTGCTCGGTGATGGAATTTCAATGGGAATCGGTGCTTACCTGTCGATGAAAAGTGAAAAAGAATATTATCGAAAAGAGCTGGAGCGCGAAAGTTGGGAAGCTGAGCATTATCCGGAAGGAGAAAAAGCGGAGTTACTGGCAATTTATAAAAATAAAGGCTTCCCGCCGGAGGATGCAGAGAAATTAGTCGAGATCCAGTCTCGCGATCATGATCGCTGGGTAGATGCGATGATGATAAATGAATTGGGGATGATAAAAGATGAACGGAAGCCAATTAGTGCAGCTTTGATGACGTTCGGTGCATTCATCTTATTCGGTCTATTGCCTCTGCTGGTTTATATGGTGGATACGATTTTCCATACCAATTTATCTATGTCTACCATGTTCCTGATTTCGATTATTCTTTCCGGTATTTCGCTCTTTGGTTTGGGAGCGGCAAAATATTTTATTACCCGTCGAAATCCGCTCATCAGTGGTTTAGAAATGCTGATCGTTGGGGGTTTGGCTGCTTCCGTGGCTTATTTTATTGGTGTTTTACTCAAACCATTAGGCGGATGATTTTTGATGTTTTACAAATAGCTCGTTTGTTACTGACGACTCGGAAAAAAATGAATGACCTTCTTGCGAAAGAAGATTAGAAAAAAAAGTTAGTCTGATTTAATAATATTCGCCCGGATAATAAATGTTATCCGGGCTTTTTTCTTTATTATCCGATAGGATAAGGGAAAGATGAAAGAGACACGAGATGAGCAATCATGATTAAAACCAATACAAGTGCCAACATGTACCACATGGCATGATATTTCCTGATTGTTTTCTTGAACTGAGGAGCTGCTTTGGTAAAGCGCATGGTAAAGCCGGCGAACACCATCCATGCCATTACGATGATCAGAATCCAATTAAAGACGGTTGCGTATTCCCATAATGTAACAGCATGAATAACAATCACGACAAAAGCGGCAATATTCCCAAAATAATGAACATAATGCCATTTATCCCTTAAATTATTCAGCCATTTCCATTCGGCCTTGGGAGCGAAAATTCTCTGGATGAGATGTAAAATGGTATAAAGGTTTGCCAGAAGAAATAAAGCTCCTCCTAAACCACCTAAACTAAGACCTAACGAGATACTAGACGGAATTTCCTGATTCATTGCTTTAGCCTCCTATTATTATAATTTTCTTATGTATCTAAGGAAACGATAATTATTTTTTACCTTTTAGAAAAACGATTATTCCGTCTTATGCCTCTTTGATATTTTCTTCGGTAGCATATTCAGCAGCGATATGACCAAAAGTTAGAGCAGGTCCGATTGTACCGCCACCTGCCCAATAGGCTTGCGCAGCGGGTGCACCGATACAGTTCCCTGCACCATAAAGCCCTGGTATAGGTATGTCTTCATGATTTAATACCTGGCCTTTTTTATTAATCTTCGGTCCCCCTTTCGTATCGAGAGTGCCTCCAGCAATTATGATCGCATAGTAAGGTCCTTCCGACGCAATCGGATACATTGTGATATTCGATAAATTGTGATCCGGCGCAGCCGGGCCATTGTATGCCAAATCTATGGGTTGTTCTCCCCGATGAAATTCCGGATCGATTCCCTGCTCGGCATATTGATTGAAAACTTTTATTGTTTTCTTAAGATTTTCGGCAAAGCTTTGGTCAAGATGGAAATTGCCGGTTGCAGATGCAATTTTATTTAACCTTTCTTCGATCGCTTGCGCAAGATCTTCCAAAGTATTACCGGAAATCAGATAAGGAGATGGAGAATCCTTGGTCGGAATCGGGTAAGCTGCGGCAGGAGGATAGTTCCCCCAAATATCAGCAGTTCGTTTATCGTAGATCATGAAGACCATCAAGTTTGGATATTCTCCCTTAATCGGATCCCAACTAAAGAAGGCTTGTGTTTTTTCATTATAAACTGCCTTCTCGTCTACGATTCTTTTCCCATATTTATTTACATAAATCATGCTGTCCCCTGAAACCATGAAAATATCGGTCGGAGGGCTCGGATGCTCTAAAACTTCTTCTAAAACAACCGGCGCCCACCAGGCATTTGCAGTATTGTTTAATTTTGCCCCTACCGAAGTTGCAATATCAATAAAATCACCTTCATTTGTCGGGACAGCGCACCCTCCGAAAACAGGGCCGCGCAAAAAATTTAATCTTTTTTCCGGACTATGCGTAAACCCGCCGCTTCCGAAAATCACTGCTTTTTTGGCTCGTAAGGTGACAATTTGGTTCTCGGAATCGATTGCCTCCAACCCGACAACTTCTCCCTTACTGTTCAGGATAAGCTTTTTTGCACGATGGTTAAGTAAAATGGGTATCTCCCTTTTATTTATTGCTTCTCTAAGTTGTCTTATCAACTCAAATCCTCGAGCAACTCCTTTTCCTGTTTGAGGATCTTTGGGAACCAGGCATCGCCCTCTAGGGACTTTGTCTTCTTGGAGATGAGCATAGTAATCGGGAAAAAGCTGCCCGTCCCAGGCGATCCAAGGAATCGCTTCCAACGCACCCATCGCATGAAGCTTTTCAATCGTAGGGGATGCATTCTCATAATATCCTTCAAGTAATTCGTATTGATGATCATTGAGTCCGAAGTGATTATCATTCGGGTTGTATAGCGTTGGATAAGAAAGACGCGCCATATAACGTAAAGCATCTTCTTTTTTATCTTCTATGTTGCTTTCTCTTAAAAATGAATTATTCGGTATCCAAAATACGCCGCCGGATTTTTCGGTTGTTCCGCCAGGTCTGGCTCTTTTTTCCACCATGATAACTTTGGCGCCTTTTTCATATGCAAACAAAGCTGCCGATGAAGCCGCTGCTCCGCTTCCGACTACAATAATATCCGCTTCATAATTCCACATTGGTTATCTTTCCTTTCTATTATGAATCACAAAATTTGGGTAAGATGATTTCATAAACTGACAAAAAATTGATATTCAACCGTCCATGACTTTCATAAATGTTTTTCAACATCTACGGGAAAGAAAATAAAACAGAAAAAACCGATTGCATAAATTGATCGGCTCTATCTTCTGGAGGATCCTTTGTTAAATGGACTATTTTTAAATTCTAAAAACGATATATTATTTTCTAATCCATTGGTCTAAACTTGTCTTTAGAGGATCCACAAACTGGGCAAACCCAGTCATCCGGTAAATCTTCGAAAGCTGTTCCCGGTTTAATTCCTGAATCGGGATCTCCTTTTACAGGGTCATATATGTATCCACAAACGCTGCATTTATATTTTTTCATTTCTATATGCTCCTTTAGACTCATTTTCAAATTTCTCTTCTATTTAAAAGATCATAGAAAAAACAAATTCTAAAATCCAATAATTGATCAGAAGAATTCAAAATACCCGACCACTTTTGACGAGCCGTCATTCAGCTGGCTTGTAACACAGACATCTTTTGAAATAAAATTCTAACTTCTAAAATTATACAACTTTCTCTTAATTATTTTTAATTAATTGAGTCAACTGATAAAAATTGTCCAAACGATTATGGCTTAAAAAGAAGAAAGAAAAGAAACAGATAAATCAGAAAAAATAAGGCGAATGAGAACGATTAATTTGATTCTTAAATTCTGTTATTCATGGAAAAATATGGCATGATAATAAGAAATGGTGGAGGAAAAAATATAACTGATCAAATTTATACACATGGAGGCTCGTGATGGACTTGATTGAAATGGTAATTTATTCCGATTATATCTGTCCCTGGTGCTATGTTGGGCAGGCTGTTGTCGAAAAATTGAGAAAAGAATATCCAATGGTGATCACTTGGCGTCCGTATTTCCTTCGACCCGATATTCCGCCGGAGGGGATGGATATTCCAGAAGAATTGAATGATCACATGGCAGAAATCAGTGAAAGATTAAAGCAGATGGCTGACGCAGCCGGTTTGAAAATGGTTTTTCCGAAACATCTGCCCAATACCCGGTTCGCCCATGAAGCCACCGAATATGCCAATCAAAAGGGAAAAGGGTTTGAATTTCATCGCGAGGTTTTCAATCGCTTTTACGGAAAAGGGCAGGATATTGGACAATGGCCAGTACTTCAATCTGCTGCGAAAGCTGTCGGGTTGGATGCGGATGAGATGAAGCGACAGGTTGAAGAGGGAAAATATACTCGAGCGGTTCAAGATCATATTGCGGAAGCCGTAAAATGGGGTATTGAAAGTGTTCCGACATATATCATAAATAACCGTTATGCGATCGTCGGAGCTCAACCCTATGATAGTTTTCTTCAAGTTATTCGGAAAATCGATTTGCCTCATAATCAAGAGTCAATTCAATGAAATATAGGACTTTCGATAGGGAACGAAAATAAATGGAAAATAAAGCTCAAATCGTCTACTTCTCCCATGGTGGAGGACCTCTGCCAATTTTAGGAGAACCGAATCATCGGGCGATGATCGATTTTATGAAAAACTTACCGTCCCGGTTGAACAGGCCGGAGGCGATATTGGTGATCAGCGCTCATTGGGAAGAGCAGCACCCCACTGTTTTAGGCGCACCCCATCCGCCCATGTTCTATGATTATTACGGTTTTCCGGAAAAAGCATATCAGATTCAATATCCTGCGCCGGGGGATCCAGAACTTGCAAAACAAATTGTCGAAATGCTGGGAAAGAATCATATTCAAGCAAAAATTGATTTGAATCGCGGATTTGATCACGGATTGTTTATCCCGTTGGAATTAATGTATCCGGAGGCGAATATTCCTTCCATTCAACTTTCTTTAATTCGCGGATTGGATTCGGCTGCTCATGTTTCTTTGGGAAAAGCGCTCCGAGATTTGGTGTCCGAGAATATATTGATCATCGGTTCCGGATTTTCCTTTCACAACCAACTTGCTTTTTTTGATTCTCAATCGGAATATGCGGATCCGGAAAATGATGCTTTCCAAAATTGGCTGGTTGAAACCTGCGCCGGTGACTTCTCTCAGGAAGAACGCGAACAAAGATTAATCGAATGGGAAGAAGCGCCTTATGCCAGGTATTGTCATCCGCGCGAAGAACATTTACTGCCTTTGATGGTTTGTCAGGGACTGGCAAACAAACCCGCAAAATTAATCTTCGATGATGCGATTCTGAGAAAACGATCTGTTGCCTTTGCGTGGTAATTTGACAAATCGTATATAATAAAATTAAAGAATAGACGAACCGAATCGAAGAATATTCGAAATAATAAGGTCTTATGAAGGAAGAGAGGAGGGAAAAATGACACGTGTAATGTTTAATAGGATGGTTACCGATGAACAGAAAAGTCGTTTAACAAAAGATTTTCCAGAAGTTGATTTTGTCTTTACCGATTCTGTCGCCGATCCGAAGTTATTGGCTTCGGAAGGTGCCAAAAGCGATGTTTTGGTCGGAGTGGAGTCCCCCGATTTATTGAATGCTATTTTATCGGTTCCCAATCAAGTCCGGTGGCTGCATTCCTGGTTTGCGGGGGTCAATCATTTGCCGCTGGATCTTTTGGAAGAGCATCATGTTTGGTTAACCCGAGCGGGCGGTGTGGCGGTGAATCCGATTGTGGAAACAACCATTTGCCTGATGATTATGCTGACTCGAAATTTTCGTAAGTATGGGAAGCAACAGGATGCTCACCAATGGATTCAATTGGAATGGCCGGATGAGGTTCACGGAAAGACAATCGGAATTCTGGGCATGGGAATCATCGGTAAGGGTATCGCGAAAATGGCAAAGGCTTTCGATATGGAAGTTTGGGGTTTGCAACAGTTTCCACAGCCGAATGAATATACCGATCATATTGTCGGGAATGACGAATTGGACAAGCTGCTGAATGCGGCGGATTATGTCGTTAATATTTTGCCCCTCACGGCTGCGACGAAATATCTGATGAATGAAGAACGCTTCAATCAAATGAAGAAAGGTGCCTATTATCTGAATGTAGGGAGAGGCGCTACGACGGATACCCAAGCTTTGATCGAAGCGCTGCAAAGCGGAAAAATCAAAGGAGCCGGACTGGATGTAATCGATGTGGAGCCGCTGCCTCCGGATAGCCCACTTTGGGATATGGATCAGGTGATTATTTTGGCACATCAAGCGGGTTTCACGACGCAATACGATGAACGAACATTGCAGCTTTTTGAAAGAAACCTGAGAAATTATCTCGAAAAAGGAAAGCCGAATGAAAATCTGGTCAATCTGGAAGCGGGATATTAACCGGGGAGTAATTTCATAAAAAAGACCATTTCATCCGTTCAACCTGATCAACGAACGGATGAAATGATCAAATACTTTTCACACGACTGAGGTGTGCTTAAACGAGAAAAATGAAAGAGTCAAATCGTTTCAATGTTTATAGCTGATCGGATTGATCCGAACATGTCAAAACAACCGAAAGATCCCGGTAAAAGATATATCGATTATCTTCCGGGATCTTTTTTACGGATTCAAAAAATTAACCGGCAAAAAAATTGTGAATTAAGGATAATTCAATGACTGAGAAATCTACCGACGTTTATCTTGGAATGGGTGCGATTGTCCATGAAGGAGGCGTGGCTTTTCGTGTCTGGGCTCCCCATGCCGATGCTGTTTTTGTAAAAGGAACTTTTAATAATTGGTCCGAATCCGCTAACCCAATGAAGGCGGAAGAGCATGGGACTTGGTATACGGATATCCCACATGCCAAAGTGGGGGATGAATATAAATTTGTCCTCAGCAACGGAAATCAAAAATTGGAACGAATGGATCCTTATGCACGTCAGGTGACAAATTCCGCCGGAAATTGTGTTATTTATGATCCTAAGGCTTTTGATTGGGAAGGGGATCGTTTTGAACTTCCTCCTTTTAATGAACTGGCCATTTATGAAATGCATATCGGATCCTTTTTTGCCGATTCCGATAAAAAGCCCGGTGATTTTGATTCGGCAGCGGAAAAGATGGATCATTTAAAGCGGTTGGGGGTGAATGCCATTCAAGTAATGCCGGTTGCCGAATTTGCCGGAGATTACTCTTGGGGATACAATCCTGCGAATATTTTCGCCGTAGAAAGTGCTTATGGAGGTCCGGACGGGTTTAAAAAGTTTATTCGTGAAGCGCATCAACGCGGATTCGCAGTGATTCAGGATGTGGTTTATAACCATTTCGGACCCGGAGATTTATCTCTTTGGCAATTTGACGGGTGGCAGGAAAATGGCAAGGGCGGAATCTATTTTTACAACGATGACCGTTCCGAAACACCGTGGGGAAGTACACGGCCGGATTATGGCAGAGGAGAAGTTCGCAGCTATATCCTGGATAATGTTCAAATGTGGTTGGAAGAGTATCACGTCGACGGTTTACGCTTTGACAGTACACTTTATATTCGCACGATTGACGGTTCGGAAGGAAACGATTTGCCGGATGGTTGGTCTTTAATGCAAGCCATTAACGAAAAAATCCGGGCATATTCCTCCCATGTTATTTCCATCGCCGAGGATTTACGAAGCAACGAATGGATTACCAAAGAACTCAGTGAAAATGGGGCTGGTTTTCATGCCCAATGGGACGCTAATTTTGTTCATCCGGTTCGCGACGCGGTAACGGTGGCGGATGATTCCGCCCGTTCAATGGATGTGATCCGAAATGCGGTTCAATTCAAATATGAAAACGATGCGTTTCGGCGGGTGATTTATAGTGAATCCCATGATGAAGTAGCGAACGGAAAAGCACGGGTTCCGCAGGAAATTAATCAGGACGATCCGACCGGTGTGTTTGCACAAAAACGTTCCACGCTTGCTGCCGGATTGGTTTTTACGGCTCCGGGTATTCCTATGTTGTTTCAAGGACAGGAATTTCTCGAAGGGGATTATTTTCGGGATGATGTGCCGTTGGATTGGGACCTAAACACGGAATTCAGCGGGATTGTTCGTCTTTATCGCGATTTGATACGGTTACGACTGGATCAAAAAAACCAAACTCGGGGTTTGTGCGGACAATTTTTAAATGTCTTCCATGTAAACGAGGCGGAGAAGGTATTGGCATTTCAGCGTTGGGATCAACACGGTGCGGGTGATGATGTAATAGCGGTTTTCAATTTCGGAAATGCGGGCAAAACCGATTATGTGATCGGACTGCCGGCAGAAGGGATTTGGAAGTTGCGTTTGAATAGTGACACAAAAATATACAGTAAGGATTTTGAGGGGCTTTTCAGCAACGACACGGAAGGTTTCGAAGGCGGAAAGGACGGATTTGACTTTCATGGATCTGTCAATATCGGACCTTATAGTTTGTTGATTTTCAGTCAAGAGCGGAATGGGAATCATTGAATCATTATCGGGAACCCGATGAATCGAATTCCGAATTTGATATGAGGGGAATATCTTATATGGTGCGGTTTTCCACGAAACTGCATTGCCCCTGTGAATTGATTCGCAAAAACAGTCAGCCTCGTCTATTTTTTAATATCGCCGATAGGAACGGCGATATTTTTATCTAAAATTTTCAAAAGAAATATGGTTTTCTACATGTTTTTTGAAATTATCCTGAAAACAGAATCGGAATAATGCGAGATAACGCTTCTTTTTTTGTTGATTTGATTAAAAAACCAGCGGGAATAATGTCATAGTTGAATAGATAAAAGAAATGACAAAAGGATATTGACAACATGGCTGCCATGTCATATACTGTTTTTATAACTTGGCAGCCATGTCATTTTCAAATACAAAAAAAATTCTTTTTAGAAAAAGTATAAGTAAAAGGGTGGATTTACCCTCAAATACGGAGCACAAACGGAATGGATGATGACTATAAAATGATGCACCTCGGTATTAAAAAAGGAGATATCGGAAGATATGTTTTCCTTCCAGGAAGTGTCGAAAGAGCAACATTAATTTCTGAGTATTTTGATCATCCCAGGAAAATCGCACATAATCGTGAATTTCTGACTTATTCGGGGACATTAGATGGGGTTTTGGTTTCTGTCACTTCTACCGGAATCGGTGGACCATCCACCGTCATCGCCGTGGAAGAACTTTTTCAATGCGGCGCCGATACCATGATTCGAGTAGGGTCTTGTGCCTCTACCTCTCCGATTGCAAGAATTGGGGATGTGATGATCCCAAACGGATCTGTTCGGATGGAAGGTACCGGTGTTCATTATTTACCGATGGAATTTCCGGCGGTTCCCGATTTTTTCCTTTTAAAAGAATTGGAACAAGCCGCTATTCGATTAAATTTCCGATACAACGTCGGAATAAATATTTGTAAAGATTCTTTTTATACGGAAGTTTCCCCGGAGACAAAGCCCGTTTATTATGAATTGAAAGCAAAATGGGAAGCATATGAAAAAGGGGGAGCCACCCATACCTGTATGGAATGCGCTCCTCTGTTTTTAGCGGGTTCCTCACTTGGGATCCGAACTGCTGCGGTTTTGATTTGTGCGACAAATTATAAAAGTTATTCGAATGATGATGCGGATTATCCGCGAGGGTTTGAACATAATGCGATAAAAACCGGAATCGAAGCGATGCGTTCCGTTATTCATAAAGACCTGCAAAAAGAACAGGCCAATTAATGAGAGGATAAAAATGGATGACTATAAAATGATGCATCTTGGTATAAAAAAGGGAGAGGTTGGCGCTTATGTATTCCTACCCGGAAGTCCCGAAAGATCAGAGAAGATTTCAAAGTATTTTGAACATCCTGTAAAAGTTGCATACAATCGAGAATTTCTCACCTATACCGGAACTTTGGATGGAATCCCGGTATCGGTGACATCCACCGGCATCGGCGGACCTTCGACCGCGATTGCCGTTGAAGAGTTATTTCGCTGCGGAGCTCATACGATGATTCGGGTCGGTACTTGTGCTTCAACTTCACCAAAAGTAGGGATTGGGGATATTGTTATTCCCAATGGCGCAGTAAGGATGGAAGGAGTTGGCTTGCATTATCTTCCTATGGAATTTCCGGCTGTTCCTGATTTTTCTCTGGTGAAAGAACTAGAGGCAGCGGCAATTAAACTGGGCTATAAATACAATATCGGCATAACAATTTCGAAAGCCAGTTTTTATACCCAAACGAATCCGGAAAC
>Ga0116171_10004904_pt1 | contig 11894 bp, 10 predicted proteins | sample AD_JPNHW2_MetaG_FD_89798 | JGI IMG/M metagenome (GOLD analysis project Ga0116171, IMG submission 89798) | Active sludge microbial communities of municipal wastewater-treating anaerobic digesters from Japan - AD_JPNHW2_MetaG | ecosystem: Engineered > Bioreactor > Anaerobic > Digestate | place...
GTTACAAAAGCCACGAATGTGGCGCAATATGAATAACCCCCGGTGCAAGCCGGGGGCCTGTTACCAGTGCTGATCCTGAGCCCTGAAAGGGCGTAATATTTGCGTTTTGGTGATATTTTTACTACATTAGCAGTATTCTCGCTGTATTAACCTTAAAACATGTGCTAATGTCAAGTTATCGTCAGCATCTATACCACATTGTAACACGTACCAAGAATAATATTCCGGCCCTAGGACTGGAACATTCTGATGAGCTTTTTGCATATATAACAGGCATAATAAAGAATAAAAACAGTTTCCTCTACAGGATCAACGGGGTGCAAAATCATATTCATATTCTGACTGATATGCATCCTTCGATTGCCCCGGCTGATTTTGTGAAAGATATCAAGGTCTACTCCTCACTCTGGATTAAGAAAAGCGGCTTATTCCCCGGATTTGAGGGATGGGCAGAAGGATATGCCAGCCTCACCTGTGCATTCGGAGACCTGGAGAGACTGATAACCTACATAAAAAATCAACAAAGCCATCATTACAAAGAATCATTTGAAGACGAGTACAGAAGACTGATTGAAGAGGCTGGTATTAAGATCGATAACCTATATTTCCCATGATATTCACATAACGCTCCTTCAGAGCTAAAAGACACTTGGTTGGCTTACCCCCGGCTGGCCGCCGGGGGTTATTCATGTATACGCTCTTTCAGAGCTCAGAAGCATTTTGCTACTCTGCCCCTGATGGTTATTCATATATCCGCTCTTCCAAGATCAGAAACATTCTGCTACTCTGCCCCTGGTGGTTATTCAAATATCCGCTCTTCCGAGCTCAGAAGCATTTTGCTACTATGCCCCTGATGGTTATTCATATATCCGCTCTTCCGAGATCAGAAACATTTTGCTACTCTGCCCCTGATGGTTATTCAAATATCCGCTCTTTCAGAGCTCAGGGGCATTTTGAAACTCTGAAGCAGGTGGTTATTCATATTTTACTCTTTCAGGGGTGAAAAGCAGTTAAAGTTCATCTGTACACAGTGACCGGGATTATTCACATTTTACTCTTTCAGGAGTGAAAAGAAGTAAAAATTTCTCTCCTGAGCTGACAGAAGATGGTCTTGATTATAAAGGCCATCACTACAGGTAGCTTCCTGGTTTTTCATTCCTTATATTTTCATTCCGGAGGGTGTCTTAACAGGACACCCTCTATTTTTTGCCCCCAGATAAACCAAAGCGGGTCTTACCAGTTAAGTATTGTTTAGAACCCCCTTCAGAGCTTGTCCCGAGCAGCTTTAGCCGAGCGGGAGGGACGGGGGCCAAGATTTAATAGGTTAATGATATGTTAAACTGTGAAACCTAAAACTAAAGATTTAATTTATTGATTATTTTCGTCACCATTTTACCTTTAACCATAAACCAACCATGAAAAAGTTCTCCTTCTTACTTGCTTTTGCGGCAATATTCTTTAATTCCTTTTCTCAGGATCAGCCGTCAGATGCCGACACACTCAGAAAGGATGCGCTCAATGTTTTTATGGAGTCGTCAGACTATATCCGCAAGGAGATACCATATGTAAATTATGTAAGGGATATTAAGGATGCCGGTGTGTATATCATTTCGACCAGCCAGAATACAGGTTCAGGTGGTCTTGAATACACTTTTTTCTTTGTCGGGCAAAATAAATATCAAGGTATGGCTGACACCTTAAGCTTCACGAGCACTCCTGACGAAACCAGTGAAGTGACAAGGCAGAAACAGGTAAATACTCTAAAACAGGGGCTGATGAGATATGTGGCAAAAACTCCGCTTGCCAGGTATATGAAGATCACCTTCAGTGAACCGCTTTCCGAAACCGTCTCTTCCGATAAATGGAACAGCTGGGTCTTCAGATCTTCATTGTCCGGATATCTGCAGGGACAAAAGACATATAAATCACAATATCTTTCAGGAAACATAAATGCCAGCAGAATAACGGAAAACTGGAAAGTCAATCTCAAGACAGGTCTGAGTCAGAATGATGAGAAATACATTATAAATGACAGCACAACCATCACAGGAGTAAATTCATCAAAATACTTCAGCGGCCTTGTTGTAAAAAGCCTTTCCGATCACTGGTCGGTCGGAGGCACAGCAAGTCTCGGATCTTCATCTTACAGCAATGAGAAATTTTATGTCAATATGATGCCGGGAATTGAATTTGATGTTTATCCATATTCAGAATCCACCAGGCACCAGCTCAGGATACTTTATACTGCCGGGTATTCCTATATTAATTATATGGATACCACTATTTATAACAAAATAAGGGAAAGTCTCTGGAGCCACAGTCTGTCGGCATCTTATGAAGTGGTCCAGAAGTGGGGAAATATAAATTTTGTTGCTGAATACAGGAATTTCTTTCACGACTGGTCAAAGAATAACCTTTCACTCACGGCCTATCTCGATCTCAGGATTGCCAAAGGCCTTACAGTCTCGTTTGTGGGCAGCGGATCGATGGTGCATGACCAGCTCGGACTTGTCAGAGAGGGTCTTACGGTGGATCAGATATTGCTGCAAAGGAAGGAACAGGCTACGCAGTTTGAGTATTTTACCAGCTTCGGATTTACATATACATTTGGATCTATCTATAATAATGTGGTCAATCCACGGTTTGGGAGCTCGGGAGGCGGGGGGATGACAATTTCCATAAGTAACTGATCAGTATTCCTGAAGCGACGATTGGTCTGATTTATGTCTGACAAATAATGTAAAATAAATTGTATTTTGCAGAACAAATTTTTAATCCAGAATATAAGCTGATCCGATACGAATAGTAACCTTAAAACTCATGACTATGGCACAATCAATCAAAGGAACAAAAACGGAAAAGAATCTTTTAAAATCTTTTGCCGGTGAGTCACAGGCAAGAAACCGTTATGACATGTTCGCCAAGGCAGCAAGAAAAGAGGGATTTGAGCAAATAGCAAATATTTTTGAAGAAACAGCCCTCCAGGAAAAGGAACATGCAAAGAGATTCTTTAAATTCCTCGAAGGCGGAATGGTGGAGATTACCGCCGCATATCCTGCAGGAAGTATTGGTACAACAATGGAGAACCTGAAGGCTTCTGCAGAAGGTGAGCATGAGGAATGGGCTGATCTTTATCCTGAGTTTGCAAAAGTTGCAGAACAGGAAGGCTTTACAGAGATTGCCACCGCTTTCAAAATGATTGCCAAAGTAGAAGCCGAACATGAGCGCAGATACCTGAAATTACTGCAAAATGTTTCAGAAGATAAAGTCTTTGTGAAGAATGGCAAAGTGTGGTGGAAGTGCATCAAGTGCGGATATGTTTATGAATCCGCCAAAGCATTCGAAAACTGTCCGGTGTGCCTCCATCCGAAAGCATACATGCAATTAAAGGAAGAAAACTATTAATCAGCTAATTATGACAGGCAGAACTATGGTTTATTATATCCTTGGTTCAATTTCGCTGCTGGCTGCAGTCTATTTCTTCTTCAGATGGCTCGACCTCAAATTCCTGCTGCCACTGGCACTGGGAATTGTCGCAGTAGTATTTTTCTGGCTTGGGTCTGAAGCAAGGAAAAAGAAATAGGCACAGCAACAGTATCTATCTTTCTTCGAGAGGTACATATGTCTGTCGGCCGTAAACATTCCTGAAGGCCGGCCTGATGATCCTTTTTGCCTGAAAGGTAAGCTCCTCAATACGGTGAGCACACCATCCCGGTATTCTTGCCATGGCAAAAAGAGGAGTGTAAAGCTCTTTGGGTATCCCGATACAGGAGTACACAAAACCCGAATAAAAATCGACATTTATACATACAACTTTTGCAGCCTGTTCGCCCTTGAATTTGCGGAACACCTCGGGGGTAATCCTTTCGACAAGAGAATAGAGTTCAAATTCATCGCTCCTCCCTGATTCGGCAGCAAGCTCCCTGGCCTTCTCCTTAAGAAGTATGGCCCGCGGATCGGAAATTGTATATACTGCATGCCCGATACCGTAAATAATACCTGTCCGGTCATTTGCCTCTTTTCTGAGTATCTTCAGAAGGTATTCTTCAACCTCTTTTTCGCTTGCCCAGTTCCTTACATTCTTCTTCAGGTCGTCCATCATGTCAAGGACCCTGAGATTCGCTCCTCCGTGCAGCGGTCCTTTTAATGAACCTATCGCGGAGGTGGTTGCAGAATATATATCAGTTTCGGTTGAGCTTGTGACGCGCATCGTGAAAGTAGAATTGTTCCCGCCGCCGTGTTCGGCATGAAGCACAAGTGCAAGGTCGATCATATCGGCCTGGAGCCTTGAATAAGAGCCTTCGCCCTTTATAAGATGAAGAAAATTCTCCGCCGTGGAAAGGCTCTCCTGGGGATGACGTATCGACAATGTCTTTCCCTGGTATGCATGCCTCAGTGCCTGGTATGAATATGCAATTATAGAAGGAAACTTGGCAATTATGTTCAGCGACTGCCTGATCATGTTTGAAAGAGAGATATCATCGGGCTTGTCGTCGAGGATATACAATCCCAGGACCGACCGCGCAAGCATATTAAGGACATCCTTCCCTTTCATGGCAAGTATCATATCCTTGGTGAAGCTGTCAGGAAGGCCTCTGAGCGAAGCAAGATATGCTGAGAACTCATCAAGCTCATCGCTGTCAGGCAGCCGCCCGGTGAGAAGAAGGTACACCGTTTCCTCGAAACCATGACGCTGCTCTCCCTGGAATCCGTGTGTAATGTCGTCGATGTCAATGCCCCTGTACATAAGCTTGCCGGGTATAGCCACAACCTTCCCCTCTTCTTTTCTGTAGCCGACAACATCGCCAATATTCGTAAGCCCTACCAGAACACCGGTACGGTCATTATTTCTCAGGCCTCTCTTCACTTCATATTTTTCGAAGAGCTCATTGTCGATCCGGCATGCTTCTCTAACCGGATCTTCAAGTTTCAGGAAATAGTCTTTGTCAACATCCTTAATAATTGTTCTCATGGCTTTTACATATTTCTGACAATTGCTTCACCAAAGGCCGATGTGGATAAAAGCTCTGCACCTTCCATCTGCCTGTGAAAATCGTATGTGACCTTTTTCTGCATAATAGTTTTTTCAAGACTGCTGTATATGATCTCCGCAGCCTTGTCCCAGCCCAGGTATTCGAACATCAATGCACCCGAAAGAATAACCGATCCGGGATTTGCCTTATCCATACCTGCATATTTTGGGGCAGTTCCATGTGTGGCTTCAAAAATTGCATGACCTGTATCGTAATTAATGTTTGCGCCGGGCGCGATCCCGATCCCTCCTACAATTGCAGCCAGTGCATCGGAAATATAATCGCCGTTAAGGTTCAGTGTCGCAATAACTGAATATTCAGAGGGACGTGTGAGTATCTGCTGAAGGAAGGCATCTGCGATTACATCTTTGACCAGTACTTTGTTGCCGAATTCCCTTTCTGCAAGTTCATAACCCCACTTCATGAAGGCGCCCTCGGTAAACTTCATTATATTTCCTTTATGCACCAGCGTAACAGAGGGTAGTCTCTTTTCGACAGCAAATCTTAATGCCTGTCTGACGAGCCTTTCCGTACCTTCCTTCGAGACCGGTTTAATGCCAAACGAAGAGGTTCCCGGGAAACGGATCTTGCTTACACCCATCTCACCGGTCAGGAACTGTTTCAGCTTCCCGGTATCTTCATTTCCGTGCATATATTCGATACCGGCATAAATATCTTCAGTATTCTCCCTGAATATGTGCATGTTCACCAGTTCCGGCCTTTTTACCGGACTCGGGACACCACTGAAATATCTTACAGGCCTGTAACAGACATACAGGTCAAGTTCCTGTCGCAGAGCCACATTGAGCGACCTCATTCCCTCGCCTACAGGCGTAGTAAGGGGCCCTTTTATTCCGACAATGTAATCCCTGAAAGTGTCAAGAGTATCTGCTGGCATCCAGCTGCCTGTCGCCTTAAAAGACTTTTCCCCGGCAAGAACTTCCTTCCATGTAATTTTTCTTTTTCCTGAATAGGCTTTTTCTACTGAAGCATTAAATACCCTTACAGCAGCCTTCCATATATCCGGTCCTGTCCCGTCGCCTTCGATAAAAGGGATTACCGTGTTATCCGGAACATTTAATTTCTTATTTGTAAATGTTATTTTTTCAGCCATAACTCTATTCTTTATCCCTGGTGTGACCTGGAGCCTTAGTGTCTTGCTGGCATTTTTTCTGCCCCTATGGCACAAAGACACCAAGATTCACCAGGGATTAGATAATTACTTATGATTACACATTCTTATTCATTCTTTTTATCAGGTTGAGAGCACTTCCGGCGCGGAACCAGCTTATCTGATTATCATTGTATGAGTGATTTACAGGAAATGATTCACTTGTACCGTCAGAATGATGAAGTGTCACCGACAACGGTTTGCCGGGAGCAAACTGTTTCAATCCGGTAATATCAAAAGTGTCATCCTCCCTTACCAGGCTGTAGTCGCCAGGTTTAATAAATGTCAGCGCAAGAAGACCCTGCTTCTTGAGATTTGATTCATGAATTCTCGCAAATGATTTTGCGATTATTGCTTTAACACCCAGGAACCGGGGCTCCATAGCAGCATGTTCGCGCGAAGAGCCTTCCCCGAAATTTTCTTCACCAACAACAACCGATCCGGTACCGGCCTCCTTATATGCCCTTGCCACAATGTGCACCTTATCATTTCCCCTGGTGAACCTGTTCAGAACAGTGTCGCTGTCGCCATTGAAGAAATTAATTGCTCCCGACATATAATTCTGAGAGATATTTTCGAGGTGCCCCCGGTATTTCAGCCATCTGCCGGCCATAGAAATGTGATCGGTGGTACATTTCCCTGATGCTTTTATAAGAAGAGGAAGGTTAAGAAGATCATTCCCGTCCCACTCCGGAAATGGCTCCAGCAGCCTGATCCTCCCGGAGCCGGGATCAACAATTATTTCGACGTTCCCCTTTTTGCGGCCGGAAGATTTCTGTGGCGGCAATCTCAGAAAACCCAGTGACGGAAATTCAGGGCCTGAAGGTTCCTTAAGCATCACCCTGGAGCCATCGGCTGCAATAAGAAAGTCTGAGACAGGATTAAAAGAGAGACTGCCGGCCACTGAAAGGGCTGCAACAATTTCAGGTGAAGCCACAAATGCATGGGTGTTTGGATTTCCGTCGGCACGTCTGGTAAAATTCCTGTTGAAAGAATGAATTATAGTGTTTACAGGCATTTTCTCAGTGCCTTCCCTCTCCCACTGCCCGATGCAGGGTCCGCAGGCATTTGCAAAAACAGCAGCTCCGGCCCTGGTGAAAGTATCTAACAGCCCGTCTCTTTCAGCTACCAGCCTGATCTGCCGGGAGCCCGGGGAGATCTTAAGTCCGGATTTAATTTTTATTTTCTGGTCAAGAGCATCTTTAATGACCGATGCTGCCCGTACAAGATCTTCATAGGAGGAATTTGTACAAGAGCCTATCAGCCCTTCAGAAATTAGATCGGGCCAATTGTTTGAAATAACAGCCTCTTTCATTTTTGAAAGTGGCGTCATCAGGTCAGGTGAAAAGGGGCCGTTTATGCATGGCTCAAGCTCTGAAAGGTCAATTTCAATTACCCTGCTGTAATATTTCTCAGGAGCTTCCACAACTTCCGGATCGGGATTTAGGTTCATCCTGACTGCTGAAGCAAGGTTTGCAATCTTCTTTCTTCCTGTTTCAGTCAGGTAATCCGACATCCTGTCATCAAAACCGAAGATTGAGCAAGTAGCACCGGTCTCTGCACCCATGTTGCATATTGTTGCCTTGCCGGTTGCCGAAAGAGAGTTACATCCATCGCCGAAATATTCGATGACAGATCCTGTTGCACCCCTGACTGTGAGCATTCCGGCAAGTTTCAGAATAACATCTTTCGGGGAGGCCCATCCGTTTAGCTTCCCTGTGATCTTAACACCGATAATACTCGGCCAGTTGAGTTCCCATGGGATACCGGTCATGACATCAACGGCATCGGAGCCTCCTGCGCCTATTGCAATCATCGCCATACCCCCTGCAGCCGGAGTGTGCGAGTCAGTGCCAATCATCATGCCCCCGGGAAATGAATAGTTCTCAAAAATGGTCTGATGAATTATGCCGTATCCGGGTTCGTGGAAATCGAAACCATACTTCTGCGATGCCGATCTTAGAAAATCATATATCTCACTGTTCATCTCAAGTGCATTCCTGAGGTCAGCTTCTTCGCCCGATCTTGCAATAACCAGGTGATCGCAGTGAACTGATACAGGGACACATGAAGATTTTTTGCCAGCCATAATAAACTGAAGAAGAGCCATCTGTGCCGTTGCATCCTGCATGGCTACCATGTCGGGCCTGAACTCTTTATAACCTGACGCATGTTGAAGATCGTTAATGAAAGATCCTCCCCCGTGATAATGCGAGTACAGTATCTTCTCAGTGAGTGTCAACGGACGACGGACCTGTTTTCTGACAGATGATATTTTACCCGGCAGCTCACTGTAAAACTCTTTTATTTTCTTTTCATTCCTTTCCATAACTGTCCGCATAATGTCTATCCCCTCGTATGGCCATCGCCCGTGATGATCCATTTATATGTTGTAAGGGCTTCAGGCCCCATGGGTCCGCGGGCATGAAGCTTCTGCGTCGAGATACCTACTTCGGCACCCAGTCCGAATTCTGAACCATCGGTAAATGCTGTGGAAGCATTTGAGTAAACGGCTGCGGCGTCGACCTCTCTGAAGAAAGCAGAAATTGTTTCATCATTCTCCGAAATTATGGCTTCGCTGTGCTTAGATCCATATTCCGAAATATGTTCGATAGCCTCAGATAGAGAAGCTGCCGTTTTAACAGCCATTTTATATGAAAGGAACTCCGTTCCGAAAGAATCCCGGCCGGCTCTCTTCAGAAGTTCTGAAGGATATTTCCCCGAGAGTACAGAATAGGCTTCATTGTCGGCATATATTTCAACCTTTGTCGCGGCACACGGTTCAACCAGAAAAGGGAGCTCTTCCAGGCGCTTCCGGTGTATGATCAGGCAGTCGAGGGCATTGCAGACGCTTACCCTGCGTGTTTTTGCATTTACTATTATGTCCCTTCCCTTTAAAGCATCTCCATATTCATCGAAGTAGGTATGGCATATCCCGGCACCTGTTTCTATGACCGGCACCCTGGCATTTTTCCTGACATAATCAATCAGCTCCCTGCTGCCACGAGGAATAAGCAGATCGACATGTCCTTCGGCATTGAGAAGCCATGCCGTCTCCTTCCTTCCGGGAGGGAGCAGGGTTATTGCATGTTCGCTGATCATGCATTCTCTCAGTACATCTTTTATTATGCCTGTAATTGCCATATTAGAATTTATGGCATCCGACCCGCCTTTCAGTATTGCCGTGTTGCCTGATTTGATGCAGATGGAAAACACGTCAAAAGTGACGTTAGGCCTTGCTTCGTAGATGACGCCTATGACTCCGAACGGGACAGTGATCTTTTTTATGACCAGGCCATCGGGCCTGGTATATTGAGACAGGATTTTTCCGTAGGGTTGAGGAAGGGAAGCTACTTTACGTATATCGGCGGCGATGCTTTCTATTCGTTCTGCCGTAAGCTTCAGCCGGTCGTAACGCGGATCGGCAGCGGACATAAGCGCAAGATCTTTTTCATTTTCCGAAAGAATGAACGGTGCCTGTTTTTCTGCTTCACCGGCAAGCCTCATAAGCATCCGGCTGATTGATTCATTACCGGTCTGACTCAGCTCCCTCCGTGCTTTTGATGCATTTTCATATATTGAATCATAGTGCATTGCTGTACATTATTCATCCTGATTTATTGACAGGTAATCATTATGGACAAGCGGCACTTTAAGCTTTTTCCCCAGGCATGCCTCTGCCTTTCCGGAGTCGTAGCCCGATTTGCCTAACCCTAACTGTCTCCCCTTCTCATCATATATCCTGATGATATCTCCTTTTTTAAAGAATCCGCTTATTTTCTATACCCCTATCATCAGAAGGCTTGTCTTTCCGGTCAGAAGAGCATCTCTTGCACCATCATTGACATAGACTATTCCTTTTGCAAAAGTGTCGGAATGTGAAAGCCATTTCTTCACGCTGTTTTTCTTCTTTTCAGAAGCAACAATATGGGTATATGGAACATCCTTCTCCCTGATGATATCAAGCACTATTGAGTCGCGCATTCCGTTTGCAATAAACACATTGATGCCTTCCCTGGCGATTCTCCTTGCAATAGAGTATTTCGTCTGCATACCACCCCTTCCGAACTCTGATGTTGATGGTGTGATATAACCGTCGATCTCGTTGCTGCCACCGGAAATTTCTTTCAGGAGCACCGATCCTTTTTCTGAGGGCGGTCCATTATAAATCCCGTCGACATTCGAGAGAATGATGAGAGTGCCACAGTCCATCATTGCAGCGATCATCCCCGAAAGTTCATCATTATCGGTAAACATCAGCTCGTTAACTGAAATGGTGTCGTTCTCGTTTATCACCGGCAGTATATGGTTTTCGAGCATTGAGGAAATGCAGTTTTTCATATTCAGGTAATGATGCCGGTCCCTGAAACTATCTTTTACTGCCAGCACCTGTCCTGCTCCTATCCCGTATTTCCCGAACAAAAACTGATAATTCGACATAAGCCTTACCTGTCCTATTGCGGCCCAAATCTGTTTTGACGAGATCAGGCTTGTTTTTCTCGATGGAACAAGTTCAGCCCTTCCTGCCGCTACTGCTCCCGAGGTAACAAGTATCACTTCATAGCCCTGTTTCATCAACACTGCAATCTGCTCGACAATTCTAAGCATCCTGCCGGTGTTCAGCGAGCCATCGCCCATTGTAATAACATTGCTGCCTACCTTAATTACTATCCGGCCAAATTTTGCCTTACTGCTTTTCATTTATTATTAAATAGCTCTGTTTACTAACAATCAAGCTGCAAATATAATCGTTTTACTGTAATTATTTAATTATAATCCCGCTTTTGCATTATTTTATTAATCCATACACCGGAAATGTTTTCTTTGTATGACTTTTTTTATTACTAAATTGCATTTTATTGAAAGTGAATACATCAGTCACCAAAAGGCCAGGAATTATAAAATGATTCAGAAAAAAAGAAAATGACCCTTCAGCTTGCACTCATCATATTAATTTTACTGCTGCTGGCATATATCATCTACCTGCACGTGCGGCTGGCAAGAAATAACCTTTACCTGGAATCAACCGTCAGACGCCTCTCGGGAATTGAAAAAAGCTGGACCTCGGAAGAGATGGTCCGCTTCATGAAGGAATTAAAGAAGGTGAGCTATTTCAGCTCGTTCTTTACCGACAGGCTGTTTGAGGAAGGGCCGACGGGCTTCCTTCTTGGAAACCTGAAAGACTCAAGGATATTTATTCATTATACCAGGGAAGAAGATGTGGCGGGAGAAATACTCAGGAATGGATTTATGTTCGCTGATTCCTTCTACAAAACTGCATTGCCGGTAACCGGCGACAGGCTCGACCTTCTCGTAAAGCATAATAACCGTAAATCATTCGGCGATTTTCTTATCGTGATTTGCATCTCCAACGATTTATATGATCATTATAACAGTGAGATAAGCCTGAGAGAACTGAAAGAAGTATCTGTTGAAAACATTCTTACTGAAAAAGCTCCATCAAGAAATGAAAACTCCGACGTAATGTATCTCCTTCCCAATAAATTTGTAAAAGGTTTTATAAATCACAGGACAGGAGAAATAAAACCAAATCCTGAATTTAATCCCGGATATAATTCGATACTTTTTGAAAAAAACCTCGATACCTTTACAGGGAGAAAAATATCTTAATCATATTTTTAACCATGAAACGTACAATAATATTTTTTCTGGCAGCATGCCTGCTGATA
>Ga0116171_10004906_pt1 | contig 11891 bp, 9 predicted proteins | sample AD_JPNHW2_MetaG_FD_89798 | JGI IMG/M metagenome (GOLD analysis project Ga0116171, IMG submission 89798) | Active sludge microbial communities of municipal wastewater-treating anaerobic digesters from Japan - AD_JPNHW2_MetaG | ecosystem: Engineered > Bioreactor > Anaerobic > Digestate | place...
CCAAGGGTCTTGTAAACCCGGGTAAACTCGATCTGGGCGGCGATGGCAGCAACAGTCTCACCGATCTTGTCTGCATACATCGAGAAATATGGTTCTCCCGGGCATTTCCGAAAAAGATCGAGATATCCCGTCAGAACGGTCAGCTTGTTTTTGATATCGTGACAGGTGAGATCGCTGAGCAGGTGCAGTTTCCTTGTTGCCTCGGCCAATGCCGTCTCCACCCGCCGCTGCTCCGTCATATCCCGTGCAACGGCATATATCCGTTTCCGGCCCGGCATGAACGCCCGCCATTCGAGCCATATGCAGGAGCCATCCGTATGCCGGACCCTGTTGACAAAGGTAACGGCCCTGCCACTTCTCACGAGATTATGAATAACCGTACGGGTTGCCTCCCGATCCTCCTGATCAATGGCGTCAAAGAGGGACCGCATTTCCGGTTCGTTGACCGGGCTGCCGAGCAGGGATCCCCCGGCAGGATTGAGCCGCAGGATCCTGCCTTCTGCATCGAGTATGCAGAACAGGTCGGGTCCTGTGGTAAAAAAGCGGTCGAGTTCCCCGCTCTTCTCCTTCAGGGCTTCCTGAATGGCCAAAAGATCCGAGATATCATGATAAATTCCGATACGCAGACCACGGGAACCCACACAGATACACTTTGTGCTGGCGATCACCGGGATACGGGTGCCCTCGCGGTCCACGAGAACCTCCTCCGACACCTCGGCATCCGGTATGTCTGCATGACAGGCGGATCCGTCCACAGAATTTACCGGGGGGTGCAACACGGACTCATGCAGCCCTGAAATCTCGGACTGCGAGCGCTTCACAAGAGCGAGAGCTTTCTGGTTTGCATCGACAATCATTCCGGTCTCTGCATCCGTAACAATGATCGCATCCCCTACATGTTCGAGGAGCGCGCGGTATCCCGGAATACGATCCGGATGATCCGCGGGTCTCGTTCCCGCCAAACAGGGACGTGCAATGCCGTGGAACCCAAGAAAACCACCTTCCGGGGAAAACATCGGGGTACCTGACAGTTCAAGTTCGCGTGCGGCCCCGTCGCGATGCATCATTTTCAGGGAGATTGCACGGAATGCCTCATTACGGGCAAAATACCCTTCAAGTACCGGGGTGACACGGGGGCGTTCTTCCGGCATAAGAAGATCGCCCACGGTCTTTCCTGTGATCTCCCACGGGCCGTACCCGAGGAGGTCCTGCACCTGGAAACTGGATCTGGTGATGTGCCCCGCACCATCGCTCTCCCATATCCAGTCCTCCGTCTCATCAAGGAGCATCCGGTACCGCTCGCGGATTTCCCGTATGGCACAATCGCTCTTTTTAAGGTCCTCAAACTGCCGGCGCAGCTCGTCTTCCCGTGTCATCAGCTGGCGAACTGCCTGTTCGAGATCCGTTTCCGCGCGCCGACGTTCACTGATATCACGGACGAATGCAAATACCTGCGATTCCTTCCCCTGAACGCTTGAGTTCAGCATAAGTTCTACAGGAATAAGCGACCCGTCTTTTTTCCTGAGGATCACTTCCCGCGCTGCACTCAAATGCCCTTCCGGATTATCAAAGATCCCGCCGGGTGAATTCGGCGAAAATCCGGGCCGTATGTCCTTAAGGGAAAGGAGGGAAAATTCCTGCGGCGTGTATCCCAGCATCAGGCAGAGGGCGTCGTTATAATAGGTGATGGTACCGTCTGTACGCATCCAGAGGATACCTTCTGATGCATGATCGACGGAAAACTTCATCAGGCGAAGTTCATTTTCGGCTTTCCTCCGCCTCACGACCTGTCGGATCAGGTGGGTGAGTTCCTTGAACTGCGCCTTTGGATCCCCGCCTTTCTGGACATAGGAGTCCACGCCGCTGTTGATCGCTTTAATAACCACCTCTTCGCGTCCCCGCCCGGTGAACAGGATAAACGGGATATCGGGATACTGCTGACGCACCCTCTGCAGGAATTGCAGCCCATCGATATCCGGCATCTGGTAATCGGAGATTATTGCGTCGAAGCGGCCGGAGATAAGGAGCCGGAGCGCTTCCTGTACAGAAGAGACCGTGGTGACCGAGATATCCCCTTCCTGCTCCAGGAAATTCCGGCACAGTTCCAGAAGAACCGGCTCGTCATCGACATAGAGCAGGGATATCATTAACGAATGTTCGCATCTGATCCCATTTAATATTATATCATGAGAGGCCCAGATCTCGGATATTTTGGGATTCGGAATCGTTTAATCCGTTTATAATAAAACCTGTAATATAATATAATTAACACACTGAAAATACGCCCCTATATTTGTGCACCTTTGGATAACTACCGCCATGCATTTTATCATAAAATGCTTATATTCCCCGTAAAAATCCGGGACAGTTTACCCACGGATCATCCGGAGATGCCGGCCCAAATGCCTCCTGAAACCAAAAAAAAGGACCGGGAAAATCCCGTCTCCCGTATTCCCGCACCGCCCATGGACCAGTTCAATTATGCACTCAGCGGTCTTGGCGACCAGTCCATCCGTATGGTTGTCTCTTTTGGAGGGACTGTTGATGCGGCACGCCTCGGTGCGGCGCTCGGTGAGGTCATGCGGGAAGCCCCGGTCCTGAACTCGCGGTTTGTTGAGGGAAATACCCCTTGCTGGGAGGGACTTCCCGGGAGGGTGCCTGCCTCATTCATCAGTATCGTTCCTTCCTCAGGGTCAGACCATGATCTGGGCCGGCTCCTTGCAGTTCCCGTCGACTCAGCAGCGGGACCGCAGATCCGGGTCACTATTCTCCGGGGAATCGGGGGAGACACCCTGTGCATCACCGTTCACCATGCCGTAATGGATGCCCACGGCCTGTTCTCCTGCACCCGTGCCCTGGCGGAATACTACCGGTGTCCGGAACGGAGAGATGCACCCCTCAACGCCACCTCTGATCGGTCGCTTGAAAAGGTACTGGCATCCGTTCAGGCAGGGGGCATCCCAAAAACCCACATGGACCTGCATCCCCCTCCGACTGGATGGGCCTTTCCCTGCAGCCAGAGTGCAAACCTGACACGATCGTTTGCGATCCGTACGCTTCCGGCGTCATACCTTGCCGCAGTAAAACAAAAAGGGAAAGAAAAGGGAGCAACCGTAAACGATGTCCTGCTTTCGGCGTATTTCCTCGCGCTCTTTGCGACAATTCAGCCGGACGGCGGTCAGCCGCTGCCGGTGATGGTCTCCCTGGATCTCCGGCGCTACCGTGACAAAGCGCAGCCGGCCAGCCTCTCCGAAGACCTCAGCAACCAGTCGGTGGCTTTCCCGGTCATGGTCGCTCCCGATGGCATATGTTCTCTCGAAGCGATGATGGAACGCGTCCAAAACGAGATGAATTACCGCAAGGCACACAACCCCGGGATCGATTCCGCTCTCGATCTCGATGCATTCGGATATGCGGACTTTATGGGGATACAGGAGCGCGTCCGGGCAATGAAACAGGAGTACCTTCAGTACCGGGCCAACCCCCCGTTCCTTGCAAACATCGGGGTCATTCCCGACAAGACCGTAGACTTTTCACCGGATCTGCCGGTACTCGGGGCATATATTGCCGGCATTGTGATCGATCCGCCCGGCATCACGCTGGGGGTGACCACGTTTAAGGACCGGCTCACGCTCGCAATGGGGTACGGATCACCGGCCATATCGCGGGAATCCATGGAGCGCTTCATGGATCTGCTGGTCGGGTATCTGCCGGCACCGTGAACCCGCAAGAGTCCTTCCGACCCGCTTTTTTTGGGAGATTTTGGCAACTTCCCCGACAGGGTCACAGCTGATCGCGGTCGATCCGGTAGACATACCAGCCCAGACGCTGCGCCCCGCTCTTTTCATAAAACCGGATTGCGGATTCGTTCCAGTCAAGGACCATCCATTCCATCCTTCCGCAGCCACGTTCCTGCGCGATCTGCCGGCAGAACGTAACCATCTGCCTGCCGATACCCTGTCCGCGGTATTCTTTTTTGACAAAAATATCCTCAAGATAGAGCGTGGGGCGGGCAAGGAATGTCGAATACGTGAAATAAAACGTGATGTAACCGATGGCAGCACCCCCGGTTTTTGCCAGGTACGCTTCGTACCTCGGGGATTTTCCCACGGCATCCTCACGGAGTCGTTCCTCCGCCGCACTGTCGGGGGGAGACAGGTGCTCGTACTCGGCGAGGGCTCTAATGAGGGCCAAAAATTCCCCAAAATTATTGTCACTGACCTTTTCCAGAACAGGCGACGGCATCCGTGTCATTCCTTATCCTATTGGGAAATACTCGGTTAAATCGTCATTCATTCCGGTACAAGAGAGGGGGGTTTTCCGGTAACCCGGCAGAATGACCGTCCCAGAACCGGGTAAGGACCATCCAGATTGTTTCCTGCAGCGCTGCGATACGCTCCCTGTTTACGACAGGAATTGCATCCCCCGGGGGAGTGTCTTCGTAGAGTGCCCGGTTTACCTCGATCTGGATCCAGGGAACACCTTTGCGCCAGTAGTGGGCATTTGAGATAAAACCCCCGGAAAACGGCGAATTAATTGCCACATCCCCACGGCCCGGAAACTCCTTGGTAAATTCCGCTGCCAGGTGGCATATCCATGAAGGGGGGCAGGTTGTCAGGGATCCGGGACGCGCCTTACCGGCAGAATCGCCATAGTTCCCAAGGCAGATCAGGGGCCGTGGCTTTCCCGCATCGTTCTGCCCGGATGATCCATAGGGAAGCATCGAGTGGCAGTCAAAGGCGATCCGGACGGGATGCGTATCGATGAGCTCGTCAATGCGCTGGTGGTACGGGAAATACCATCTCATCATCCACTGGTGGATACACGCAAGATCCGGAAGCTGCCCGGGCAGGTACACTGGCCTGCCATCGATCGTTGTTGTCTTGATGATCCCGTCAGGATCCTTAAGCGGGAGGGGGAGGGGAGGACGGTTGAGATCGATGACCATGCGCGATATCGGGGTGTCGATCAGGGCCTCCACGGATTTCCTGAAATCAAAAAGCGTCCTTGTCGAGGGATCGCAGTACCAGTCGAGTTCCCGGTCTGAAAGCGCCATCCTGATGCGCACTTCTGCAGGGACCTCAACACCTCCATGAGGTACTGAAAGGAGAAACGGATAGTTCATGGGCACCGTTCCGGTATCAGAGATCTTACGACCGGGGATTTTGTTAAGGTTTGTATTATTAAAAAACAAAAAAAGAGAGCCCCCGCAATCGTATGAACCGCACCGGGAATTTCCCGGGGTCCCGGGATCCTGAAATAACGTCCTTAACTGCAGGGCATGCTCACACTTTACTGCACTTCCCTGCCCTGCAATTATAATTTTTATACTGGTTGCGATATTGCAGGAGCAAGCGTCCGAAAATGAAGGCCGATCCGGGAATCCTGACAGGAAGGGTCTTATAAATCCCCATATAAATAACGGCAGATTTTAAGAGGATGCGTAAAACAGGGCAAGATTTGCCGTTATCTCCACTGGAAATAAAGGGGTATAAAAAGGGACCGGTTTTCCTTTTTGGGATAATAATCCTGCAACAATTATAATTCTGGTGCAAATCGTTTGGAAAGCAGTACAATACCTGAAAAAACCACGGACTTTTGACAGAGGGAGGCTTTTTTACATCCCCTCCTTGCCGGTTTATTCCGGAACTCATGATGTTTTCAGCCACCATGCCAGATTGTATATAGTACAAAATGTTAGTTATAACTTACAAAATGGTGGCGTTAAAAGACATTGATGCCGCCACCCGGGAAAATCTCCCGAAAAACTACCAGCACAGGGATGCATGATGTATGATCGACCCGATTTGCTCGTCAGCCACCTACAGTAACCTCCCGACGTTCCGGGAAACAATGCTCCGGAGCTTCCTCCCGGCAGGAGGCATACTCCTGCTGGCAATTGCCTGCATCGTTATCCCGGTATCGGCAGACAACACAACCGTGACAACGACCGTCCAAACGACAATCCCTACGACAGTACAGACAACGGTCCCCACGACAACTCCCACAACGGTATCTACCACAGTACCGACAACCACTGTCACGACCGTGACAACAACTGCCGTGACTACTACCCAGACTACTGCCGCCGCGGCTACAACGGCAGCACTCCCGGTTGCGGCATTTTCAGCATCTCCCACCACCGGTACAGCCCCGCTTGCCGTACAGTTCACGGATGCATCATCGGGTTCGCCGACTGCATGGAACTGGAATTTCGGAGACGGGAATACCAGTACTTCACAGAGCCCGTCGTTTACCTATGCCTCCGCAGGGACCTACACGGTTTCCCTCACGGCAAGTAATGCCGGAGGCAGCAGCGCAAACACCGCAACCCAGACCATCACGGTCTCTCCTGCGGTTCCTGTTGCCGGGTTCTCCTGTGATGTCAGTTCCGGCGTTGCTCCCTTAACCGTACAGTTCACGGATACCTCGACAAATTCCCCAACTTCATGGAGCTGGGACTTTGGGGACGGGAACACCAGTACCGAGCAGGACCCCTCATTTACGTACGCTACTCCGGGTACCTATACGGTCTCCCTTACGGCCACAAACTCCGCAGGGAGCAATACCTGCACGGAGACCAGCCTTGTCTCTGTGACCTCCTCCGTAACCCAGCCCATGGCAGCGTTCTCCGCGGATATCCTCTCGGGAACCGCACCCCTCACCGTGCAGTTTACCGATGAATCCTCCAATACACCGGCTTCGTGGAGCTGGAATTTCGGGGACGGGGAATCCGGTACTGATCAGAATCCTTCGCATATCTACACCACCACGGGAACCTATACCGTCTCACTGACCGCAACAAATGCTGCAGGCAGCAATACGACAACAACAGAAGGCTACATCTCGGTTGCCGCAGCACAGGAGACCACAGCGCCACCGGCGACCACGGCGGTTCCTGCGTTTACCTACAGCTCTGTGAATGCCGGTACCACCACAGAAAGCTCTGAGGAGGCGTGGCTGGAACAGGAGAATGCAAAGATATCGCCTGCTGCAACCGCCACAAAGGCCCGGTCCCCCGGGTTTGGCACGGTGGCAGCCCTTGCAGGAGGCTGCGGAGGAGTTGTACTCTTACGTCTTGGTAGGAAGCGGTAAATTCCCTTTTTTTATCCCGGACCTCACAAAAAATCCTCCTTTACAGGAGTTTTTCTGAGGAAAAAACTGAAATGAAGGCCGGGGAGGCTTTCCCCGGCATGCTGCGGTATTCGGGGATTTTCCGCAATTTCACTGTACGATTACCGTCATGTCAAACGCGGTTTCGTTCCCGGTAAGGGGTTCCCAGGAGCGCCAGTAGACCGCATGGATCGTCTGCGTACCGGTCCTGGATGCAACCATGTCCCAGGAATGGATTCCGCCGGCGCCCACCAGTTTTCCGGTGGGATCGGAACTGGCATAGGTGTCGTTTATCAGGGAAAGGCCCGGGCTCAGGGTCATATTCCACTGGTACCCCGTTGTGGGGTTCTCTTTTAACATCACGGTGATATCTGTGCTCTTGTTCACGTAGACCGTGGCCCCGTTCTGGCTTTCATTTGCAACAACATGGCCTTCCTTAACCGGAGTACCGGCCGGGCCCGAAGAGAGGGTCTGCGCATCCGGTGAGCCGGCTCCAAGGCAGCCGGCGACAACAAGAACGGCGATGCACAGGACAATACCTGCGCCAATAAAGGTATACTGCATTGCTTGTTTCGCTCCTTTTTACCGGCTAAAGGATACAGCCCGGAATTATTTATGGGTTTATTTGACCGCAAAAAATCCCGCAGTTATCCTAAAAGGGGCAAAGGGACGAGAATGACCTTAAAAGAATTCGAACAAAGATATAGTGATTACTATCATACATACGGTAAAGACGGGAGCAGCCAGATGAGCAACGAATTACTCTACGACCAGCAGCCGCTGGGACCGGTCACGTTTGCGGAAAACCCCGAACCGAGATGTCCCTGCCTCCTGCTGCTGGACACATCCGGTTCCATGGCAGGAAAACCCATAACAGAGCTCAACGCAGGCCTGCGGTCGTTCTATGAGGAACTCCAGGGGGATTCTCTTGCGGTAAAACGGGTCGAGGTGGCCCTGCTCTCGTTTGGCCCGGTCCGGGTGATCTCCGAATTCAATACGGCGGACTTTTTTTTGGACCCGACCCTCGAAGCCGAAGGGGACACACCCCTTGGCGAGGCGATTCTTGCCGGCATCGATCTCATCCGAAAGCGTAAAGACGAGTACCGGGCAAACGGGATCTCCTTTTACCGGCCCTGGATCTTCTTGATCACCGACGGATCTCCCACCGACGAATGGCAGCGGGCCGCGGCGATGGTACGGGAAGGCGAGAGCGCGAAGTCCTTTGCCTTCTTTGCCGTCGGGGTCCAGAACGCGGACATGTCCGTCCTCAGCCAGATATCGGTCCGCCAGCCGCTCAAGCTCCAGGGGCTCAAGTTCCGCGAGTTTTTCCAGTGGCTCTCCAACTCGATGAAATCTGCGTCACGGAGCAACCCGGGCGACCGGATCCTGCTCTCTCCACCGTCAGGGTGGAGCGAGATATGACCTGGAAACACCTCTCGCTCTCGGTTACCGGCAGCTCCCACTCTTCCCGGAACGAGCCGGGGCAGGATTACTGCCGGGCGGGCGCCCTCCGGTTTTCCGACCGGGACTATTTTGTCGGCCTTGCAGCTGACGGGGCAGGCAGCACTACCCACGGAGGGATCGGCGCCGGGATCGCATGCGAGGCGCTCTACACCCTCATCCTCGACGCTATACGCAGCGGGGGAGCGCTTCCGGCAGGGCAGGATAGCGTCACCGTAAAGGCTTGGATCGACGCCTGCAGGGAGGCCATTGCCGCACGGTCCGCAGCCGACGGACTGCCCCTGCGCGAATATGCCTGCACCCTCATCGGGGTGGTGGCGACTGACGGGTATCTGCTCTGTTTCCAGGTCGGCGACGGGTGTATTGTGACAGGAGACGGTACGGGATACCGCGCGGTCTTCTGGCCGGAACAGGGGGAATATGCGAATACGACATTCTTTATCACCGATGAGGCCTTCCCCGACCACATCAAGACAGAATACGGCACAACCGCCCCTGCGGAGATCGCCCTCTTTACCGACGGCATCCAGAACCTCGTGCTCTCGTTTGCGACACGGACCGTCCACGAGGGGTTCTTTAAGCCGCTCTTTGCCGCGCTCAAAAAAAACCCGGAGAACGGGATTGCCGATCTCTCCAGGCACCTGCGGGCCCTTCTTTTAAGCGATGACGTGAATGCACGCAGCGACGACGACAAGACCCTTGTCCTTGCCGTAAACCCTGACCTTCCCTGACGTACCATGAGCCAGATACCCCACCACAACCTCTTCGACACCCGGGGAAACCCGGTCGTCCTTGGCAAGAAGATCGGGAGCGGAGGGGAGGGCGACGTGTACGAGATCGCCCCCAGCCGGATGGACGTCCTTGCAAAGATCTACCATAAGCCCCTCACGGCCGAACGGCAGGAAAAACTCCGGCTGATGGTGAGCGGCTGCAACGACGAACTCAAGGAATTTTCCGCCTGGCCCCTCGACCTGATTCACACGGGAAAGAACGGGCAGGTATGCGGCTTTGTCATGCCGCGGATCACCGATTGCGAACCGATCCACAAGGTATACGGCCCCTCCCACCGGAAAGAGGCGTTCCCGAACGCGGACTGGAAATTCCTCGTCCGCACGGCAAAGAACCTTGCAGCGGCGTTCTACATCATCCACAAGTACGGGTACGTAGTGGGAGACGTCAATGAAGGGAATATTCTCGTCACGAAAAAGGCATGCGTGCGCCTGATCGACTGCGACTCCTTCCAGGTCCAGGCAAAAGACAAGGTCTACCACTGCGAAGTCGGCGTTGCCCAGTTCACCCCGCCCGAGCTCCAGAAATCCAAGGACTTCAGGATGCTGCGCACGCAGAACCATGACAACTTCGGCCTTGCGATCCTGATCTTCCTCCTCCTCTTCATGGGCCGGCACCCATTCTCCGGCGTGTACAAGGGAAAGGACGACATGCCGATCGAGCGGGCGATTGCGGAGTACCGGTTCGCTTTCGGGAGAGGCGCGGCCCTCAAGGCCATGTCCCCGCCCCCGAACGCGGTTGGGCTCTCCGTTGTCCCGGGGGAAGTGGCAAGCCTCTTTGAACAGGCGTTTACGGAATCGGCGCTCCACTCGTGGGGCCGCCCGACCGCAAACGACTGGTGGAATGCGCTTGACGGGCTCGAAAAACGGTTAAAGAAATGCAACACGGAGTCGATGCACACCTATTTCTCGGGCCTTGCCGCCTGCCCGTGGTGCGCCCTTGAGAACAGTACCGGGATCCTGCTCTTTCTGAGCTCGGATTCCATCTCACGAATCGACGTGGGAACGGAATGGCAGAAGGTTCCCGGCGTAAAGCCCCCGGGACCCATCCCCATAATCTCCCCCAAAAACTACCGCTGTGCACCGGTCCCGCTCTCCCCGGCCGTTGCCCGGATGGCAGCGCTCCGGAAAGCCGGGCAGGTGCTGGCGTTTGTCTTCATTGCCCTGAGCGTCATTCTCCTGTTTTTCTGGCCGGGCTATCTCTGGTCGTCTGAACTGGACGCGCTGAAGATCCTCGCAAGTCTCGTTCCCGCCGTCATTGCAGGGATGATCCTTATCCTCCCCGGAAAAGACACCGGGGAAAAAAAGCGGAGGAAAAAGGCGTTCGAGGACGCGAAGTACAGCTGGAAACTCTGGGAGAAGAAATGGATATCAGAGGCCGGCGATGCCGGGTTTACCGCCCAGGTAAATACGCTCAATGCCCTCCGGGTGAAGTACGAGGCCATCGAGAAGGAATACAAAAACGCACTCCTGGAACTCCAGCACACCACAAAGGAACGCCAGCAGAAAAAATTCCTCGAAAACTGCTATATCGAGAACTGCACCTCACCCAGGCTGGGAGAGAACCGCAAGGCAGCGCTCCGGTCATTCGGGATCGAGACCGCAGCAGATATCGAGATGCACAAGATCATGAGTATCCCGGGCTTTGATGCGGCACTTGCAAACGGGCTTGTGGCCTGGAGACAGCAGCAGGAGCGGATGTTCGTCTACGACGACAAGCAGGGCGCCTCTCCCTCCGACATCCAGAACCTGATCCATACGTTCCAGCCCAGGATCCGCCCGGTCGAGCGCGAATTTCTGACGGGGATCGAGAACCTTCAGGCGATCCAGCAGAAGGTACTTCGGAACCGCGCCAAGTTCCAGCCGGTGATTGAAAAAAGCGCACGCGATCTTGCCCAGGCACAGGCAAACCTCTCGGTCTTAACGCTTACCGGGAAACTGTTCTGATATCCTCTTGGGCCGCAAGGAGCGGGGACACCCGGCCCGGACATGCAGGATCCCTTGTTTGGGATACTGATAAAATACCGGTGGTTCAATAAGTACCACTCATGAAATATACCCCACGGCACATCAAAAAATTTCTCGACGAGGGAAAGATCGATGCCGATCTCTGGAAGATCCACTTCCCCCACCTCCTTCCCTCGCATGTCCCGGAATGCAGCGAATGCGAAGACAGGAGAAACAACCTCTGCCAGGGCGGTAAAAACCCGGTCGACTGTTTCCTTGGCGTCCATGCAGAAGATGTGAAAAAACAGCATGACCATGACGACGACCCGAAGTCCAGAAAAGAGAAATCGCGTGAATTCTTCCCGGATGCAAAGGGAAAGAGAGCAAAGCTCCCTGCCGGGGCTAACGTAACTTTCGACCAGTCCAAGATGTAACCCGATAACGGGGATCTTCTTTTTTCCCGGATACACATTCCTGCATATCCCCAGGCGCACCCGGCCGTTTTATCCAGTAAACCTTATTTAAACAATTTTATGGCACCAAATGGAAAAATATCGCCATATCTTGCCCGGATATAACCAC
>Ga0116171_10004908_pt1 | contig 11890 bp, 9 predicted proteins | sample AD_JPNHW2_MetaG_FD_89798 | JGI IMG/M metagenome (GOLD analysis project Ga0116171, IMG submission 89798) | Active sludge microbial communities of municipal wastewater-treating anaerobic digesters from Japan - AD_JPNHW2_MetaG | ecosystem: Engineered > Bioreactor > Anaerobic > Digestate | place...
AAAATGAGGGCAAATAATACTAAGCTTACTAAAGTTATTAGTCGTTTCATAAATTCTTCTTTTGTATTTCTACTCCGTGATTATTCTTTAACTGTTTCAATCTCTAACAACGAACAAGTTTAAAAAAAATATCAATTTTCCGTAAGAATATTTTTATCGAGTTTCGTTTGGTCGCTTTATTCATCCCCAAAGGAGACCCCCATGTTTCTGCATTGTAACACCAGCGGATGGGTGGGTGAAACCAGATTAAGCTTATTTTCAACCTCTTTCAGAGGGATAGTGTGCAAATTGTTTCCTTTTAGTGCAACCATTACTCCATATTCTTCCCGGGCAATACATTCAGCGGCATAGGTTCCATAGCGGGTTGCCAAAATGCGATCCATGGCAGTAGGGCTTCCACCCCGCTGGATATACCCTAATCGGGTTTCACGGGCTTCCACGCCAACATATTTGTGGATGGACTGGCAAATGTAGTTCCCGGCCGTTTTTGACGGAGGGGTTTTGATTCCTTCGGCTACAACGATGATCGAATAGGGTTTTTGGTCTTCGAATCGCTTCTCGATTTTTTTGCAAACCGAACGGATATTGTATTCAATTTCGGGGATCAGGATAATGTCGCCACCTCCGGCCATTCCGGCATACAGCGCAATCCATCCGGCACTGTGCCCCATCACCTCGATGACCATTGCCCGCTGGTGCGAGTTTGCCGTGGTGTGCAACCGGTCGATTGCTTCGGTTGCAATGGCTACGGCCGAATCGAAGCCAAAAGTTATTTCCGTTCCCCACACGTCGTTATCGATGGTTTTGGGGATCCCGATTACCTGAAGTCCCATATCGGCCAACTGTGCGGCTGTTTTCATGGTGCCGTTTCCTCCAATGCAGATGAGGCAATCGAGCCCAAGATCCTTGTAATTTGAATACATTAGATCGGGCTTTTTCACATCGCTATCGACGCTCACCTTAAAAGGTTTCTCACGTGAGGCGCCTAAAATGGTTCCTCCCAGGGTCAGAATGCCCGACAAGCTCGACTCTTCCAACTTCACATATTCTTTGTTGATTAGTCCTGAATAGCCCGAAACAAAACCATATACTTCCATGCCATATTCAACAATGGCTGTTTTTCCCACACCCCTGATGGCAGCGTTTAAACCGGGGCAATCTCCGCCCGCAGTAAGGATGCCAATTCTTTTTCCACTCTTGTTCATACTATTTCACGTTAAATCATCTTTATTCTCTTCAATATGTTGAAACTTATTCAGGAAAGTATCCTGAACGATTCAAAATAACCTGTGCATTGTTCATGTTCATCAATTCATGTAAGGTAATATTTTCATTTTTGTTCATAAATGAAACAACAATTCTCCAGCCAAGCCAAACTCCGGTTTTGCCTGGCGATTCTTCTGAAAAAACATTCGTGAAAGGGGCATCGCCTATAAATTTTTGAAGGGTTAGTCGCTCGGTACTGTAGAGCAACTTTTTTTCAATGAGGTATTCCCACATTCTTCCTTCATTCTTGTGACACCATTTGAGTTGTTTGGTACTGTATCCCATAATAACCGAATCGGGAATTTCGGGGCACATTGCCTTGGTAAAGTAAATGGCTTTGCCCTGATCGATCATATTTGAAAGAAGGTCATTGATGGAATCGTTGCCAGAAAAATCGGTGAAATACAAGGAATAAAACAAATCGGGGACCATTTTCCCCGGGTGCATGTTGGCACATTTATAATGGGGTATACCCAGATAATTGTAAAATATGCAGTTGGATCCCAGGTATTTGTCAAGGCCGATCCCTACTCCGTACTCTGAAACAAAAATCGACTGGTTAAACCCGGTAACGCAGGTATAAATTGGTGGGATCTGGTTGTTTGGAAAGTAGTATTTGTAATGTTTGAAGCCTTTGATTAGCTGTTTTTCAATTTTGCTGAAATCGTTAAACACATAATTTACTGAATCAGCTACTCGTGAAATGACGGTATCCTTCACAAAGGATTCCAAATAGTACCTGAAGTTGGGATCGTCAGATGTTCCAATTTGCAAAACATGTTTCGTATAAATATCAAAGAAACCCTTCTGATTGGTCAGGATGTAATCCAGATTTTTTGAAAAAGCCGAAGAATCCTTTACAAAGATCAATTTCTCTGTATGATAGACATTTAAATTAACATCAACTTTAGAAACATCAATTTTAAGCCGGTCGTGTTTACAGGAAAACAGCAAAACCAGCAACCCGATCATCCAAATTTTTTTCATCCGTTTCAACTTTTTCTTTGCTCGTTAAACGAGAAATTATCCATTCAATTATGTCGCAAATTTAAAACAACGTAATTAAATCAGCACGGAAAACGTTATTGATAAAAATCGTCCTATTTTTGTATGGTTCGATTTGAATATCAAATTGTGATCAAAAAATTGGAATTGAACACCTTGAATTGAGAAAATTATGAAACGAACGATCCTGATTTTGGTTTTGCTCTCTGTGAGCATCTTGAGCCGTGGACAGTTTATTAAGCTTGGTTTTCAGGCAAGTCCGCATCTTTCGTGGATGAAATCGAGCGATGTAAATATTTCAAACCAACAAAGCCGGGCTGGCATTAAATATGGGCTTGAGGCCGATCTTTTTCTGTTGAAAGTGCCCCGCTATTCTTTAAACACCGGATTGTATATTTCGAATCATTCCTTTAAAGCGAGGTACAATGTTACCGATCCTTTATCTATGGGAAATACGACCCTTACATCTCCGGTTTCGGTTCAATACAAATTGAATTACATTGAAATACCTCTGGATATCAAACTTCGGTCCGACCAGTTTTACCGGATGACCTATTTTGGCCAATTTGGTATTACCAACCTGATCAATATCAGCGCTTCGGCTATTTCAACGGATGGCAAGCTAAACAGTGCCAATGTAAGCGAAAGCATAGGATTGTATAACATGGGAATGCTGATGGGCGGTGGAGTTGAATACGATTTGGGAGGAAATACGGCGGTAAACTGTGGAATTCAGTACGCCAACTATTTTATTGATGCCACAACCATTAAAGGACTTGATGAAAAAACCACGATTAAAACCGTAAGGCTGGTTATTGGGGTGATGTTTTAATCTGTTTTGATATGAAAATTGCAATTGCACAGTTGAATTACCATGTTGGTAATTTTCAAGAGAATACAACTAAGATTATCCGGCATATCGGGATGGCCCGGGAAAAAAATGCCGACCTGGTTGTTTTTTCTGAACTATCGGTTTGCGGGTACCCTCCAAACGATCTGCTCGAACGTAAAGAGTTTTTAGATTGGACCCAGGATGCTGTGGATCAAATTGTTTCTCAATCGAAAGGGATTGCCGTAATTATTGGGGCACCGACCATTAATACCAGCCAAAAGGGCAAGAAACTGCACAACTCAGCTATCTTTATTAATGATGGGAAAATCGAAAAGATCGTTCATAAGACCCTGTTACCTACGTATGATATTTTTGATGAATACCGCCATTTTGAACCAAATCAGGAGTTTGAAATTATCCATTTCGGCGAAAGCAAAATAGCGCTGACTGTTTGTGAGGATCTTTGGGACGATCAGCCTACCAGCAACAGTTTTGCAAAAAGCAAATTGTATATGACCTCTCCGCTGGAAGAGCTTAGTCAATTAAGTCCAGACCTGGTGATCAATATTGCCGCTTCTCCTTTTTCATATAATCAGGAAGGGGACCGGAAAAAGATTATGCTCCGGAATGCTAAGGAGTATAACCTTCCCATTATTTATGCCAACCAGGTTGGAGCCCAAACCGAACTGATTTTCGATGGTGGTTCCATGTATATTAACCCACAGGGCGAAGTTGAGCAGGAGTTGGCTTATTTTGAAGAAGATTTTAGTGTAATCGACCTTTCCGAAAAACAGGAAATCAGGTTGCAACCTCACTGTTCGGCCATTGAAAAAATATACAACGCCCTGGTTTTGGGCATTCGTGATTATTTCAGGAAAACAGGATTTAAGACGGCTACACTGGGTTTGTCGGGAGGAATTGATTCGGCCCTTGTAGCTGTGCTTGCAACCGAAGCGCTAGGCGCTGAAAACATTTTTGCTTTGCTGATGCCCTCCCAATATTCGTCGGACCATAGCATTACCGATGCACTGGATTTGGCCGAAAACCTGGGTATTCGCTATGAGATATTGTCGATACAGGATGCGGTCGATAGTTTTGAAAGAACCTTGAGCCCTCTTTTTGTAGGTTTTCCTCCCGATGTGACCGAAGAAAATATTCAGGCCCGTACGCGGGGAATATTGGTTATGGCACTTTCCAACAAATTTGGGAATATTCTTCTGAACACGACCAACAAGAGTGAATGTGCCGTTGGCTATGGAACACTATATGGCGACATGAACGGAGGTTTGTCGGTATTGGGCGATGTGTACAAAACCGATGTTTTCAAATTGGCACGGTATATCAACCGCGACAAGGAAATCATTCCCGAGAATACTATTTTGAAGCCTCCGTCGGCCGAATTGCGACCCGATCAGAAAGATTCCGATTCGTTGCCCGAATATGATATTCTCGACCAGATCTTGTTCCGTTATATTGAGTTAAACCTTTCCCCCGATGAGATTATTGCTCAGGGATTTGATGAAAAAACAGTTCGCCGGACGGCTCGAATGGTAAATTTCAACGAATACAAACGGTTTCAGGCTCCGCCAATTCTTCGGATCTCATCCAAGGCTTTTGGTTTCGGACGTAGAATACCTTTAGTTGCTCATTACGAAGGTTAGACCCTTTCATTTCAGGGTTTTATTCTTGAAAAAGCTGTTTCAAAACATCAAAAATTATTGTTTTTAAAAAGATTGAACGAATCAGCAAATTGGGTTAGCTTCTTTTCGTTGTTTCGTACACTTCGACCATTTTTTTTGCCAGTTTGTTAATGTCGAAATTGGTTTCGGCACTCTCACGTGCTTCCAGGCTTAGTTTTTCAATTACCGAAGGATGATCGAGTAGATCTTTTAAGGTATTGGCCAATGATTCCGGCGTGTTGGGATCGTAAGTAACCCCGCCACCGGTAAGGTTTATGATTTCGGGGAAAGCTCCCAGAGCAGGTTGAACCACGGGTATTCCCGAGGCCATCGCCTCCGAAAGATAAATTCCAAAAGCTTCGCCATTCCGAACGGGAACCGAAAGCAGTTGCATTCGTTTCAGGAAGTGGCAACGGTGCTGTATTTCAAATCCTTCCCAGAAATGGGCGAAAGGCCGCAGTCCCAGCATTTCCAGTTTTCTTTTTTGTTCTTTGATAAAAGGAGCATCGTCGCCGGTGCTTCCTCCGGTAACATGCAGGTGGACATCGTCGTATTTTTTCTCTTTCTTCAAAAGAATAAATGCATCGACAAGAATGTCGAGGCCGTTTTCGTGGTTCATGCGGGAGATAAACCCGATTTCCCTTTTTTTCACTTTAAAATTGCCAACCGGATAATCAGCCAGATCAACACCCAGATGGATCGTGTGCATTTTTTCGGCGGGGAGGTTCATCCGTTGCCGGGCAATATTGGCATAATAGTTACTTACCGGGATAAACGCATCGACATCGGCTGCCCGTTCACTCATCAGTTTCCAGACTTGTTCCCTGAACGATGGTTTCATTACGTCGACCCATACATCTTCATCCTGAAGGGAGCATACAATGGGGACATTCAGCCGTTGTTTCAGCCGATGGGCCAAACCCAGCAACAAGGCATTCGAAAGGTGAACGATGTCGGGTTGACAATGATTCGCAATCCAGTCGGCCATTTTATCCAGTTCGGCACTTTGTTTTCCCTGTTCTCCCAGTAGCATGGAAACGGTCATTTCTTCCAGACCTTTGGCATTGGTTGAGCCGGCCATGCCCGCAGCAATTTTCATCAGCGGTTTGGAGTTGAGTATCCGCTCAAACCATCCCGGAGCTTTGCGGAAAATAGGATAAAGCTGTTTCAGATAGATGCTGATAGCTCCATAAAAAACAGGCACATCGCTGATATCGTGTTCATCGGAAAAAAGAGGCAGGTACATGGGTATTTTTACAACGGTATGACCTTGTTTCTTCAGTGAATCGACAAATTTGCTGTCGCGAATACAGTTTCCGCAGTAAAAGCTTCCGCCCGAGCCGGGTATGATTTGAATAATGTTCATTTTCCGTATCAATTATTTATCTGCACTTAAAAAATAGATATTCCCGTCGTTACCAGCCAAAACAATAGCACCTTCTACTACAGCCGGTGTATTCATTACGGCTACGCCCAATTCGTAAGTCCAAACGGTCTTCCCTGTTTTAAGATCAAGTAACATCACATCGCCGCGCATGTTTGCCACCAGCACCTGTTTTTTATTGACAACCGTTGAAGCCTCAACCCGGTTTCCGGTATTCGTTTTCCAACAAATTGTTCCGTTGTCTTTGTTGAAGCAGTAAACAAATTTGTCACGGCTACCAATGACAACTTTATTGTCTGCCAAAGAAGGTGAAGCAATAAACGGCTGAGATGATTCTTTGTTTTCGTATTTCCAGATTGTTTTTTTCTGCACGAGGTCGATGCAGGAAAAACCTCCATCGTAATCGCCAACAAAGGCCAGGTTCTTGTCAATGGCGGGTGAAGAGGCTACATACGTTGCAATTTGGTTTTTACTTACCAAACTCCCGTCTTTTAAACTCACCATGTGCAGAAAACCGTCGCAACCGCCAAAGATGGCTCGGTCGTTTGATATGGCCGGAGAGCTGTTCAGGTAGTTATCCGATTCGTATTTCCAAAGTCCTTTGCCGGTTTGTGCATCAACGCCATGAAGGAAAAAATCATAACTTCCTGCGGCGATAACTTTTTTCCCTTTTAGTTCAGCAAAAGCCGGGGCACCCATAATTTGGTTTTCGGTTTTGTATTCCCATTTTTTGGTGCCACTTTTCAAATCAATTGCATACAATATCCCCGAGAGATTTCCGGCATAGACTGTTCCGTCGTGGATTAAAGCCGGGGCTTCGAAACCATTTTCCGTTTTGAATTTCCAAAGCAGTTTGCCATTGAAGTCGAGACACAACAGATCCCCATTGGTCGAACCGACCACAATTTTTCCGTTGCTGATTACCGGAGCCGATTTAAAAATCCCGTCGGCATCGTAGCTCCATTTTAGTTTCACCTTTTGAGGGAAAGAAGCAGAGGTAACTCCCTGTAAAGATGCATTTCCCCGGGAGTTGGGACATTCTTCCGGCGATTGGGCAAAGGAAACTACTGATGAAAGAAGTGAAATAAAAATGAAGATAAATTTGTTCATGCTTTCAGACTAAGATTCAGCTTCAAAAATAGTGATTTTAGAAAGGTGATTGAAAGGGTGAGACGTTATTGCAACGTTAAAAGTGAGGGATCGTTTTTTCTGATTCTGTGAGGAAAAGTGTAGCCCTCCTTCAAAAAAGGATGGCTCTTGGGTTTATTATTCCATTTGATTCTTGCTCATATAAACGTATTCATTACTAATCTTACCCTCTTTATCGAAGGTGTGCATTAACATGACCGGAATATTTGAAAACTTTTTGCCATCCTTTGTAACACAGGATAGAGTCCACCAGGAATAAACCGTGTACAAATCCTCCTGTTCGTAGTATATACAATCGGGATAACCTACCTGATCGAGTTGCATATTATCGAATGCTGCGAACGTTTCTTTGTCGTCTTTCTTTTTTTCTTCAACGTTGAGAAATTGGTTGGTTTTCAGATAGGAACTACCAAAGAATGCTTTAGATGAATAGATGGAAAACAAGGTTTCGATATCCTCGGCACAATAGGCGTTAACCAGTTTTCGTACCGTAACAATATAGGGATGCTTGATATAGATCTTGCCATTTTCCCTGGTTTTAAAGCTGTTTTCGATTTCTTTAAAAATTGCGTTGTCATAGTATTGACACAAGATGTAGATTTTGCCTTCTTTGTTAAACGCATACAGGTTATGAATCGGCCAATTAATGCGGATTCCGGTTTCCTTATGGATTCCTTTTACCCTGAGCCAGTCTTGTACCCACAAACCGCCCTCTTTGTACACAATTGCATCCGGTGTTGCAGGCGAATCTTGTGATATCTCCAATTTTTCAACACCACGCCACCAGTTGTAATTATCTTCAAAACTTTGCTTCGGACGTTTGGATCCGACACCGTTTGTAGATACATATACCGAATCGGCCCAAAAGCTCATAAAGGTTTCTTTATCACCTTTCACAAATGAATCCCACAGTGTTTTTGTTTTTTCAATGGATTGATGCTCTGAAAAAACTTTTCCGCTTTCTTTTTGGGCCGAGACAGCAAAAGTCCATAGCCCGCACAACAATAGAATTAGAAATTTTTTCATAGGAATAAATTTAAGTTGTTATAATTAATTGGATTCCGGGTTCCTTTTACAGGCAGTGCCGGGCACCAATGATTTCTGCTTTTTTCATTCCCGTTCAGAATGGTTGTAAGGAAAATTTTTCGATCAATTGTTTGCAGAAAAAGAAAGTCAGTTTATTTCTGTAAAAGCAGTAATCAGCCCATCGAAGTCTTCACATCCCTACTGTCTTTAAAAACTGAGATCAGGTGTCCTATTGGGGTAGGCGAAATGTCTACAAGTAGTACAACCTTTTCGATAACTGTAAAAAATTGAAATACAAGAAAAATTACAAAATAAACAGTTAAAAGTCAACTTATTAATTCAAAAAATAGCCTTCGGAAAATCAGAAATTGAGAAGACCTGATTTATTTTATGTAAACATCCTCTTTCTTTTCAGGCTGGAGCGGGTTTTAACGTCATGGTATCAAATTTATGTTTTGTTTTTCTTCTTTTCATTATCATTCCTCCTTGCTGATATAAAACTTGATAGATTTGCATAGGCGGAAAGTGAAGAAGGTTTCGGAGAGTGTTTTCGTTGTAAAATGATTGAAAATGAAAGATGCTGCATCCATAAAAGTCTATTCTCCAAGGGAGGAGAATATCAATATCTGGTCACATGCGTTGGGCATTGTGTTGAGCTTTATCGCTTTGTCCCTGTTGCTGTTCAGGTCCTGTTCCATTGGAGAGGCAAAATACATCGTGAGTTTTACCATTTTCGGACTGAGTTTGTTGGTTCTTTACACCGCTTCAACGTTGTATCACAGCGCTAGAAATCCCGAACGCAGGTTGCGACTGAAAGTTTTCGACCACGCTTCAATTTTTGTACTTATCGCCGGAAGTTATACCCCGTTTACTCTTGTTACCCTTTCGGGAACAACCGGGTGGGTTATTTTTGGAATTTCATGGGGAACTGCTTTGGTGGGAATTATCCTGAAAATTTTCTTTACCGGCAAGTATTCCATTCTTTCAACCATTATGTATGTGCTGATGGGCTGGGTGATTGTGTTTGCTATTAAACCGTTGTACCATAATTTGCCGGTTGAAGGTTTTTGGTGGCTGGTGGGCGGTGGTATTGCTTATACCGTTGGTGCAGTGCTATACAGCATCAAGAAAATCAAATTCAATCATGCCATCTTCCATGTTCTGGTGCTGGTGGGTAGTCTCTGCCATTTTATTGCGGTATTTTGTTTTTTGTGAGGCTGGCAGATCATTTCTGAATACGATTTTAAGCGTTGAATCAGTGTGTTTTTCTGCTTGGGTGTCATTGTTTTAAACAATGCATTTTTTGAACGAAACATTTTCATGCTAATAACCGTATTGCTATGATGAAATTTAAAAAACTCGTTGCGTTTCTGATTGTCTTTCTGGGTTTTTTAATGCCGTCCTTCGCTCAGTATGAAATTAATACTGAAGTGGGTTCAGACAGAATTGCTCATTTGACAGCGTATATTCCCAATGCCACTACGGTAGAACTGGTGGGATTGGGTGGAAGTTATGGGTTGTATAACCTTCGTGTTGCATTTAAAGATGACGGGAAAGGCTTTTGGACAGCCTCAACACCAGCCCTTGAATCTGGGTTTCATTATTATGGTCTTTATGTGAACGGAATCCAGACTGTTAATCCTAATGAGAAAGTTCTTTATTATGGTGGAAATATGTGGAATAATGGGATTGAAGTTCCGGGTGATTACGATTTTTATGATTTGAAAGATGTTCCACATGGAGTTGTTTGTTCGCAGTATTATAAGTATTTAAAACAGGTTCGACATTGTATGGTTTATTTGCCGCCTGGGTATCATGTGAATACTTCTGAGTCATATCCTGTTCTTTATCTTCAGCATGGAAATGGCGAAGGCGAATATAGCTGGTTTATGCAGGGTAAAGCCAATTTGATACTCGATAATCTATTGGCAGAAAAGAAGATAGATCCCATGATTGTGGTTTGTGAGAATGGCATGAATACCGACTATACTAGTCTACTTGTTAACGGTTTAATGCCCTTTATTGAACAGAAATTCCGGGTGAAAACGCAAAAAGAATTTAGGGCCGTTGCCGGTTTGTCAATGGGGGGAAATCAAACAGTTACAGCAGCTGTCAATCAAATTGATTATTTTAATTACATGGCCTCTTTCAGCAGCGATGTAACTACAAGCTTTAATTCAAGCCTCAATAATTCGGTTGAGCTTTTTTGGCTTGGCTGGGGAAGAGATGACGAATGGGTTTCAGACATTAATGCTTTCGAAATGCAATTAAACAATCGAAAAGTAAATCATGTCACAACGATCTATGATGGAGCACACCAGTGGATTGTCTGGCGAAAATGCCTCTATGATTATTGCCAGTTAATTTTTAAACCATATACTTACGAAAACCCATTCGTTACGAGTGTTGAGCATGGTCGGGTACAGGATTCACATTTTGATGTTTTTCCTACGCGTTTTACCGGGAGCCTCTTCCTTAAAACCAATCTTAATGAACTGCAAAAAAATGGATTATTCGTTCTGAGCGATATTTCCGGTAAAACGATTCATCAGTATCGAGGTGCTATTACCAATGCAGAATCAAAAATCAATGATTGTCTGGTTAATTGTTTGCCAGGTGTATATTTTTTGAAGGGGCAGTGCTCCGATTATTCTAAGGTTGTGAAACTTATAAAGTAATTTGCCATGAAGCACGTTGTTTTATTCTTTCTGGGGATTTGCTGTTGTGCTGGTCTCCAGGCACAAATGCAAACAAAGTTGGTAAAAGTTGTTGATCAGAATGTGATATTCAGGTTATATGCTCCTTTGGTGTCGGATGTTAAGGTTGTGTGCGATCAATTGCATTTAATGTATGGAAGCGACACGATTCCTCTCAAAAGGCAAAATAATGGGACCTGGCAGGATACTTTTAAAATAATTCCTCCGGGCTTTTATTCGTATCGGTTCTTGATCAATGGAGCACTGGTACATGATTATTTATCTCCGGTCTGTTTTGAGAAAAATACCTGGATGGGAGGGTTTGATGTGCCTTTAAAGACCGATTCATTTTCAATCAGAAAAAGTGGCCCGTTTGGAAGCCTGGAACAGCACATCTACAAATCTTCGGTTACAAATCAGTATAGAAAATGCCTTGTTTATCTGCCCTTTGATTACGATATCCAACAAGCGGAACGGTATAATACGATATACCTTTTTGCCGATTGGGGTGAAAATGAAGATGCCTGGATTACACAGGGACGGGTAAACGATGTGCTTGACAATGCGATTAACAGCGGGGTTGCTTCTCCTTGTCTGGTTGTTTTGGAGAATAAAAATTCGTTAAAAAGTCCAGATTCAGCTTCTGTAAATCAGTTAATCGCTAATTCCATCCTGGTGAATGATTTGGTGCCATTCATCGATCGCGTTTATCGAACGGCAGAGAGTGCAGCAAGCCGTATGGTGGCCGGTTGTGCCGAAGGAAGCATCTTTGCGGCCAATGTGGCTGCCGAAAATCCTACTGTTTTTAAGAGCCTTGGAATCTATGGGTTACCGGACCATTTTGCAAACGAAG
>Ga0116171_10004913_pt1 | contig 11883 bp, 9 predicted proteins | sample AD_JPNHW2_MetaG_FD_89798 | JGI IMG/M metagenome (GOLD analysis project Ga0116171, IMG submission 89798) | Active sludge microbial communities of municipal wastewater-treating anaerobic digesters from Japan - AD_JPNHW2_MetaG | ecosystem: Engineered > Bioreactor > Anaerobic > Digestate | place...
CGCCCTTCTGGCGCAACGCCTTGCGCCCCTACGCCAATTTTTAACTTTTAGTTTTTAACTTTTAACTCTTCAGCCTGTTCCCTACCGCAACGCACAGGATGCGTTGAGCCACCTCACGGGGTGAGGCGTTCCGTTTCTTCTCTGCCAATTCTTACTTCTTACTTCTTAACTCTTAATTCTTCTGCCATTTTTAATTCTTAATTTTTAACTTTTAATTGAAATAAAAGCCTACGCTTTTATTTCACCAATACCATCCGCACGGTACTGGTCTTACCGGAAGCCTGCATCCTGCATAAATATACGCCATTCGCAGCAGGAATGCCATTCTCATCACTTCCATCCCAGTTCACATTATATTCACCGGAATCCTTCACACCCTGGAACAGCGTCTTCACGACTCTTCCCCTGATATCATAGATACTGATGTCGACATTCCCCTTTTCAGCCAGGGTATAATGCAGAGTCGAATTAGCCCTGAATGGATTCGGGTAAGCCGGCATCAGTTTTGTCGTAAGTGCGGGCGACATTTGATCATGATTATCGGTCGATTGCGTCACTTCAACTGTGACATTGTTGGAAGATGCTGAATAACTCAACGGATTGTTGTAGATTGCCGTCATATGGTATTCATACGTTCCATTGGGTAGATTACTGTCGGTGTAGGTAAGGGTGGCAGTATTTGAGATCGTGGCTATCACAGTGCCATTCCTGTAGATCTTATACCCGAAAAGTCCTCTTCCGTAATACATGGGAGTTTGCCAATTCAGGATTACATTCGAGTTATTACTAACCTGTGCGGTCACATTCTGCGGTGCCGGTCTTGCGATAATGACATCACTGGGAGTACTCATTACCGTGGCATTGGTGATTCCATGTTCATCTGTTGGTCCTATTCCAAAGATGATCTGTTCTCCCACATTCTCAGGTTGTACGGTATAGGATATTCCAGTCTGCCCATCGATTGGATAAATATACGTACCACTGACCATTCTGTACCATTGGTAAGTTGAAGTACCTTCGGCATCACCATCTACATCATGGAATGTATAGGCTCCTGTCAGCGTTTCGTATGCGACGGGGATTCCTTCGACATGGACATCCGTAACAGTCGGCTGATTATCGTAGAATGAATTTGCCGTCACCGGGATTGTGATGGTCGGGTATGCGGGAATATTGGTGGTGATATTGATATTCCCCGTAAATGTGCCCACAACGTTGGGGAAGCATGTGATCCTGTAGATTTCCTGACCACTTGGTGGAATCGTAAAATCCATTCTTCCCGGGTAATTGATTTGAATGAGTGGATTATCTGACGCAATGGTTCCGGTCATGGTCTGATTCCAGTAGTTATTCACATATAAAAGTGTTGATTCGGAATTATTGACGACGATATCCCCCATATCCAGGCTTGGAGCGCTGATCGGGAAGGCATTGACCAATCCTGCGAGTTTGATCTTGGTTCCCTGGTAAATTTCCTTCGTACTGTTATTCTGCAGGAATACTACCAGTTCGAGATTATTGAAAGTCCAGGCAGAATTGAGTGGAATGCTGTAATTCACAGTCTGCGAATTCCCCTGTGTCAGGTTGACTGTCGTTCCCGTGGCAGAAGGATACATGGCACGTTCGACAAAATCCAGATGATCCTGTCCCTGCCAGGCAACCACGATACCTGATTCTGTAAGTGCAGCCTGCAATTTCAGGTTGGATGCCGTGGAGGCTTCGACCTGGGTCACGGTGGCTGTCACATTGATGAAATCACTCGTCTGTTGGCCGGTCAAGGTAATGGTATACGCGGAATTCACACCGATACGATTGTTATATTTCGGCAGGTAATAGGAATACATACTTTCCGTATGATCCCCGCCCACCACGCCGTTCTGTCCATCAAAGAAGGCAGTCGGATAATTGGAAACCCCGTAGTAATTGATACGGGTACTGGAAGCGGTGTTTTCATAGACGTCACCGCCATGGTACTCGATCACGGCAGCACGCAAACCCTGGTTGATCATGTCATCCACACCGAGCGCAGCACCGGGACAATACTGGCACCAGGTACCGGTCACAACTTCCACGACCACGTAATCACGCGGTACAGCGTTCAGCATGAATGCTGTTAATAGCAAAGCAAAAACCAATAAAAGTCCTTTTTTCATTTGATACTCCCAAATTATATTTCAAAACACGTAACACGAAATCAAAACAAGTACAAGGTACGTCTTCCGCTCCCCCTTGTGAAGGGTGATATCTGCTCCCCCCTTGGGAAGGGGGGTAGGGGGGGCTACCTAAAGACGCGACTTGTGTCGTCCTACGGACTCATTTTGTTTTATTTCTATCCCCAGGAATGAATTCCTGGGCTAAGTCATATCGTCCTTCGGACTTAGCATCTCCATGGGCGTACTTCTGCATGCCCTAATTTTATGTCATCCTCGCGAAGGCGGGGATCCATGAATTTCTTCTAGCTCTCCCGGCACTCCATGCCACCCTCCCTTACCATATGGGAGGGAAGCTTCTGCCACTTTTCACTTTTAATTTTTATCTTTTAACTCTTCTGCCAATTCTTACTTCTTAACTCTTAATTCTTAATTGCATGACGTGTTTCCTCTCAAATCTTATTCTCAAATGTTGTCATGTTTATACACAGAAAGAATGATGAAAATATTTCAAAGCGTGAAGACGAAGTGTTGGAGGATCCATTTTATAAGATTGGAATCAATTGCTCAGTCATCCTTGCGAAGGCGAGGATCCATGAATTTCTCCCTTATGGTAAGGGAGATGCCCGAAGGGCAGAGAGTTAAGAATCTTACTTCTTATTTCTTAACTTTTAATTCTTCTGCCACTTTAAACTTTTAACTCGTCTGCCTGTTCCCTACCGCAACGCACAGGGTGCGTTGAGCCACACTTCGACAAGCTCAGTGCATCGCCTCACGGGGTGAGGCGTTCCGTTTCTACTCTGCCAATTCTTACTTCTTAACTCTTAATTCTTAATTGCATGATGCATTCCTCAAAAATATTGACTTTCTGCAACCGATTATTAAATTTTGACTAATTTAGGAGGAGCAAAATGCGATATCTTATCATTGTAGTGATTTTATTCACGTTATTGCTGATGGCATGTTCAAAAAAGAGTGATAAAGACACACTGATTGGTCCGGATTTGAGTAATGATAGTTGGGGAAATAACTACCCGATGGCTTTAGTCCTGACTTGTGATCAATCAGGAACTAGTCTTTCAGCGTCAATATGGGTAAAAGCATCATCCGATACAACTTCCTATCCGTTTTTATACATTAATGATCACCTATGTTTTTGCACATATTTTTCAGAGGAAGGACAGGGACATTGGTACCAGTATCATATCGACTTAGCAGCATACAGCGATATGGATACGCCTATCAATTATAGGGTCAATTATGGTAATCTGGAGAAGACCGGAGCCATTATCATGCCCCCCAGATACCTGATCGATTATCCCGAATATTGCAGTTTTGCTGATTATCAAATGAACTGGACCTTGGAAAACAACCCCGATACCCAATGGTTCTATTATGATATCATTCAACAGGATTATGAGCATGACGCAGATGCCATCCAATTAGCCAGGACCGCCAGAACATGCAAATTGGAAAAGTCGAAATTATCCGATATTCATGGATTCAACGTTAGCCTCGAATCAGTGAATATTGCCGTCAATACCGCCGATTTCCTTGCCATGGGAACTACCTCCACTGACCATGCATATACTATCTATATGAAAAATAAAGATGCGAAATTCCCAGATCATCACCTTGCTTTTATCAATCATATCATGGCGAAAATGCATGAGAGATTTGAATAGGAGTTCTTACGTGGAAGAGAGTTATGAGGGGGGTGCAAACGCCCCTCTTTTTCAAATATTCAAATTTAGTTGCTCGCTTCGTTCACAGGTCATCCTTGCGAAAGCGAGGATCCATGAAATCCTCTGTTCATTCTTTCTCCGCGAAAGAACGAACCAAGAAAGCTCTCGGCAAACACGAATCGATTCTCATTCCGGTTTGTCTGATCCAACCCTCACTCAATCGCATTGATATATTCTTCTCACGTATAATCTCCACGCAGGTATGCTTATGTACCTTATTCTTTGTTATCATCATGCGTGAGTTCGTGTTGGGACTCACCTTCATTCGGCAATTTCATTGCCCATCGATTCTTTGTTAAGCCGATGCAGAGGCAGAAACGCCCAGGTTGGTCGTCCTTTTTCCAATCACCCCCCTAACCGAGGGGAGATAAAGGGGGGTTGTTCCTATTAAAACGTCATCCTCGCGAAGGCGGGGATCCATGTCTCCCTTATGGTAAGGGAGATGTCTCGAAGAGACAGAGAGATAAGAATGGGCGTACTGCCGCACGCCCCTACTAGCTATCATCTATTAGCTATGTATTACAATTCTCTTGACCACTATTGATAATAATTCATACGATTCATTCATAATTCGGATGGGAGGTTGCTTTTATGGAGATAATAAACAAGTTTGTATTCAAGAAAGAAGTGGATTGGTCAATGCTCAAGGAAGGGATGACAATCCCATCTTATCTCAATGATTGGGTCAAGGCCCAATTCCCTTTAATAAAAGATCATGGATGCAGGCAGAATATTAAAGTTGTCTTTTATAATAAAGAATATATAGTCAAACTCTCCAATTTGAATTTCGATCAGAAGAAATATCCAAACAGACTTGATATTCTACAAATCAGGTATTCTCCTAACAGTGATTTTGTACAGGCCTTGAGAACTATTTTCTTCCGTTCCTTCCAGTATATTGAAAACAAACGAGCTCATGGCAAACATCTCGCCATTCCCAAGGAGTTAAAGGAATACCTGGTGCTGTATCCTACAGTATTCCCTGATATGTTAATTGCTGAATATCTCACAAACGATGAAATATCATCAGAAACAGACTTTATCAGGGAACAGGATGAGCAAATTATTGAAGAAATCATGAACATAGACCAGATAGACCCTACAAGTACAATCATCACCAAGATTTGCAACCAGAAAATAAGAAAGTACAATCGCACAATTGGCGAAAACCTGAAAAGGCTATATGACAACAAATGCCAAATCTGCGGTCAGGAGTTCAAAGGCAGATACGACATCGATCTCTCCGAAATCCACCACATCGAATACTACTCAAAATCCCTGAACAATAATTCTGATAACCTTCTTGTGTTATGCCCTAATCATCATAGGATAATACATAAGGCAAATTTGAGGTTTGATACTACCAAACTTAGGTTCTATTACTCGAATGGTATAGAAGATAACATAAAAACCAATAATCATCTAATAATAGGCTAACTATATAAATTAATAGTTAATTGCATTGTATTCTTTTCAAATATAGGATGATTTATGTCGTGGAATTACTCAATTGATTTTAAGGAATTTACTAAAGAGTTATCGAATAGTAAATATGAAAATGTGCTTAATATTCAAAAGCATTTAGCATCCATTAATTTAAATGTTACCTTAGCTAATGTATCTGAAAATACTAAATCTCAACTCAATGATCTGCTCTTTTTATCCGATTTCATATTCCTCGATTGTTTAAAAGGTAACCTTCAAACGATTATGGGAGTACATGGTTTCCCCTTCGGTGAGGCACATTCAGAAATATGTAATTCAGTATATTTTGTATCTATCGGTTTCTATAAAAGTGCAATGGATTCAATTAGAAAAGCGTTGGAATTATATATTCTTACTGTAAATTTTATAACACAAATTGACGATGATATTGATAGTAAGAGTATTAATGATGAAAAGACCATATTTGATCAAATTCTTGAAAAGATAAATCCTGGATTAAAAAAACAGAAAGAATGGATTAAAAGTTCATCAAATACTCCATACTTTTCACAAATGTTAAAAGAGATTTTCAGATTACCTAGATACTCTGATTATTCAAAAAGAACAGGATTCGAAAAAAGAATTTTAGAATTTTATCATTTACTTTCAGATTATAGCCATACCAAAGGCAAAATATTTTCGTATAATGGACAACCAGGCGCTGGAACAATTGATGGAGTTTTTATTATTAATGTTTCAGAAGAGAAATTTGAACACTATGTTCTTCAGCTACAAAAACTCTATGGAATTGTTATAGAATTATTAGTTTTATATAATCCTATTATTTTCAAGATTATACCTGAATTTGAGAAACTTGAAGATAAATTACCTTTAGGATTCATACCTCCAGGTTTTGTAGAACTGATACATCGTTTTTTCACTACAGAATATTTTAATGATATGCAGACAATCTTGAACGATGATGGAGAAATTGAAGCTCTATCAATATGGATAACTGATCTAGTCCGTAACTATAATGAATAACTTTATCTACATTGTTTACAAAGTGGCTTTCTCATCGTAGCCTTTGTTTCTTTTCCGCATCGATGACATACTTTGTCTACAAAATCCCAATCTCCCCAGGAAGCCCAAGTTTTAAAGCAATCTTCACAATAAGGTTTATTAGGGTTATAGAGTATTTGAGTGTTACATCTGATACAATATCCATACTTTGGTTGCTTTGATTTCATGTATTGTTGGATTTTATTTATACCATAAGACAGAAATTGTTCACCTACAGAGTTACTTGAAGACTCGTACCGTTTTGTTTCTTTCTTTATAGCACTTTTATACTGCTGAGTTGAATTGTGTAAAATGGATTCGGCTTCGGTATACGCTTTTTCATATATCTTTTGATCATCTTTCCGATTGATTAGAACTCCCATTTCCCGATTATGCTTCTCTGAAAATTCATACATATTCATGGAAGTAATCACCATGTTATCTTCGTTATAATAGCATTTTGCATGTAGATTCGAAGAACAGAAAAGGCTGATGTTTTTTAAACATTCAAGTTGACGTTTCTCATTGGGATTTAAATTAACCTCTCTATAGATGATCTGTATTTCAACACCTTTCTCCGAAGCTTCTTTTAATCGTTCATAAAATGTTGTCGAGATTTGTAGATACGGTGAAACTAAGACGAGTTTGCGTTTGGCTTCAATGATAATGTTCTCAATTTGAAAAGCAGTTGCATGTGTAGTTAGGAATTCCGCCATAAGTTCTCTCCATAAATATTAACTTGGTGAAATAACAAACAAAAATTTGGAAATTACTTTTATTCTGGCAAGGAATATTTTGAGATATCGAAGATCTCTATAATTAAGATTTAAGAGTGAAGATTTAAGATTTGCAGAAGCTAATAGCTTATAACTTGTAGCTTATAACTTGTAGCTTATAGGGGAAGAACCAAGCAGGACAAGCACAATTGCAACGTTTCACGGGAGTTTTTCATCCAACAGGCTCAGAGTAGACTATGGGAATAACGCAAGCGTATCATTAGACATACCAATCCCTATCCAATGGGATTCCAATCCCATACCAATCTCATTCCAATCTCTCGGGATTGGAAAGGGATAGGAATTGGATTGGTTTTGGTTTGGATTTCGATGGGTATGTTCATGGCTAAACTTCGGTAGCGCCTTTATTGTAGGGGTAGAATCGTACCATAGGTCACCTGACCTGAGTGCTTCGCACTGTTAAAAGTTAAAAGTTAAGAATTTAAATTTAGGAGCGCCGATTTCTTATCGGCGTGCGAGGTGAATTTGCATTCACCTCTACTAGAGTCTTGGATCCCCGCCTGCGCGAGGATGACATAACGGAACGCCTCACCCCGTGAAGTAGCTCAACGCACCCTGTGCGTTGCGAGCATGTTGTACCATAGGTCACCCGACCTGTTAATGGAGTGGGTTTTCCTACCCACGGATTGTTATCTTACTTCTTTCTCCGATACACAACCCCCCTTTATCCCCCCTCGGTTAGGGGGGTAAGTTAAGTCAAACTCATCATAACGTTCCCTTACTATATGTGAGAAATTCACATTTAGCTACCCTCTTTTTCCAAGAGAGGGGCTGGGGGTGAGTTAAGGAAGAAATCACGAAAGATTAGAATCTTTCGCCACGTGGGTTTACTGCCGCAAACCCCTACATCAAACTCATCCGTCACTCCGTGCCACCTTCCCTTTATCCAAAGGGAAGGAAATCTTCATTCTTAACTCTCTGTCACTTTGTGACATCTCCCTTACCATAAGGGAGAAATTAATGGATCATGTGAAGTTCGAAGTGCGAAGTACGATGGCAGATTTGGGGAATTTTGCAAGGATGACATAACGGAACGCCTCACCCTGTGAGGTGGCTCAACGCACCCTGTGCGTTGCATGGATAGTAGATAATGCATAATAAAAGAGAGAGGATTAACCTCTCTCTTAACTTAAAGGCTTTCTACAGCTCTAAAAGATTTGGGTGACCGTTCCCTCAACCACGTTGGGGAAGCAAGTCTCTCATTCGGCAGATAATATAATCAAATTGCTTTAAAAAGCAAGTTAATAACCTACCGCTCCAACTCCTTCTTCAAATAGTTGATGAAATTGATCGTCGTTGGATTCACATCTTGGAGAATGCCAAGATAGAAGCTGATCATATCCCCGAGATAGATAAGGGAAAATGCCTGGACGATGAAGTTCTCGCCTTCCGCATAGAATTCCAGCCATTCTTGCTTACGTTCTGTGAGCAGGGTCTTGAAAGCCTGAATTCTCCTGGCATATCGATCGGTTAGTTTCATGGGGGCAAGGAAAATGGGCATGAATGTTTCGTTCATTCCCTTGATTTCCCATCCTTCAATCTCGTTATGATTCATTTCGGGGAGAGTGTGGAAGAATGCAGGGTATTTGGCGTTCTCATTGATCTGGCATTTCCAGCGATATGCAACAGATGCAAACTCGGGGATGGCTGAATAAACCAGGGGTATTTTTCCTTGAATCGCAAGAGCGGAACTTTTCGCCAGATTGCTTTCAAAAGGATTGGCAGAAGAAAGTGCGCCTGCTTTCAGCATGAGCATGGCAACCGCCTGACTCACAAATCCTTGCTGCGAAGGAATAACCTGGAATTCTTCAAGAACACGAAGCAGCGAAAAGAACAGGGAGGCAATTGCAGAGCGAGGGGGATTCCCTCCAACCAACTCGATCCAGAGAAACTTGCCATCCACCAGCTTTTTCAGTTCACCACCGGATGTGACTGCACCAACATAAGGTGTAATGCCCATTGCTTCTTTGCAGCAGGAAATGGTTTCCTCCGTATTACCGGAATAACTGAGCAGGACGACGAGCGTGCGTGCGGTTATTGCAGGAAGTTTGTAATCCTTGCAGACAAAGATGGGTATCGAGCGTCCGAATGCAGCTTGGGCAAGGTCACCGGAAATGGCGGAACCGCCCATACCGCAAATCACGACCTGGTTGATCATGTTCAATTGCACAAAGCTCTTCGGCAGGTGTACATTCGCATTTTCATAAGCCTGCTTGACCTGTTCAGGCAGATGAATGATCTTATGATACATATCTTCTGTATCCAGTCCCTGGAAATTAGAAGTACGCTGTTCAATTTCCTTGATTTGGGTGTCGGTTAAATTCGCCATGTTTACCTTCTTTATTAACAGATTATTTTAGTTCATTAGAATGCAATATCGCATTGAGCCACATCTTCAAACTCGTCCGGCATTTCATGCCACCCTCCCTTTACAAATGGGAGGGAATATTGCGGGTTTACTGCCGCAAACCCCTACAGATGTCATCCTGAACTTTGGATCATAAGATTGGAATCTTATGCCACAGCTCCTTACAGGGTCTGCTTACGCGGACCCCCTACGTCAAACTCATCCGGTACAAGACCCCCCTACCCCCCTTCCCAAGGGGGGAGGTGCCAACTTCCCTTTATACTTCGTCAAGCTCAGCACAGCGTCCAAAGGGAAGGGAAAGAATGTGGGCGCAACGCATTGCGCCCCTACTTTTAATTTTTAACTTTTAGCTTTTTAATTTTTAACTTACTATTCAGGTATTCTTGAATTACTTCTCTTTCCTTGTCAAATCCGGGTTTCCCCATCATGGCATAAGTGGCTATCTTACCTGCTTCCACACCCGGCTGGTCCAGAGGGTCAATTTGGAGTAGTTTCCCGGTAAATACAGTCTGCACTTCATACATGAAGATAAACTCCCCAATACTATGCTCATCCAGCTTATCAAATGTGATATTGGCATTGGGACGGGCTGCATCGGTCAGGGCGATTTCAGTAGCCAGGCGTTCGGTATTGAGCAGCTTACTTAATTTCTGTCCCCCGAGATAATGGACTTCATCCCGCTCTGGATAAAGATCAGGAATGATATAATCGAATGCAAATTCATCGACGGTCAGGAAGGTGAACACCTTGTCATTCGGACCTTCCACATAGAGTTGAACCTGGGAATGCTGGTCCGTGGTACCGAGAGCTTTCACAGGAGTCTGGCCCACAAATATCTCCCTTCCGTGAATATCGTGCTTCTTTCCCAAGCTTTCCGCCCAGAGTTGACGATACCAGTCAGCCATATCATACAGAGAATTGGAATAAGGCATCATGACGGAAATATTCTTCCCATTCCGCATGAAATGATAGTGAAGAAGTCCATTCAGATATGCAGGATTATTCCAGATATTCCGCTGTTCACAACGGGAGCGCATTGCGGTTGCTCCAGCAAGCAAAGCGTTGATATCGATACCGGCAAAGGCACAGGAAAGCAGTCCCACATCCGAAAGGACGGAAAAGCGACCGCCAACATTACCTGGTACTTCAAAGTCCTGGTATCCTTCCTTCCTTACGATTTCACGCAGGAATCCCTTATCTTTATCGGTTGTGATCACGATATGTTCTTTATAATCGTCCGGGAACTTATCCTTCAATATCTGCATGAGAATAAGGAAAACGGACATTGTTTCGGCAGTTGTTCCGGATTTGGTAATGCAATTGAAAAGAGTTTTCTTTAAGTCAACCTGGTCGAGAATCTCCTTCAGCATGAGAGGATCGACATTGTCAGCCACTAAGACTTTGTTCTTCAGCTGCTTTTCGACTTTCAACGCTGAATAGATCGCCTTATTACCGAGTGCTGAACCACCAATGCCAAGGACCACGATTGTATTGAACTTACCTTTGATTTTATCGATATAGGAAGTGATATGCGACACGTCCTGATCGGGGAGTTCATAGAATCCCAGTTTGCCATGTTTTCTTTCATCTAAAATGGTTTGATGGGCAACCTTGATCTGTTGTTCAGACTGTTCAATTATTTCTTTTGGGATACCACTGCGTATCTTTTGGGTATGGAGTAAATTCTGATAATCGAATTGAATGGGCATAATCGCTCCTTCTTCAGACTATATTCAAAATTGACTTAATCTCCTGTATCGTGGAAGAACTTGTAATAGAGGAATATTTCTGCCTGGTTTCTTCATCAAAGTGGAGTATGCAGTCCTTAACAGATAATAATTGTTTGGAATTGCAGCTTAGTTCATCCACTCCGAGTGCAAGCAGCAGGTTTATATATGGTTTTTCGGAAGCCATCTCACCGCAAACTGAGACTTTCAATCCCTTTGCATGTGCCTTTTCCACAGTCATCCGAATCAAAGACAGGACAGATGGATGATAAACCTGGTAGTAACCAGCCACCCGGTCGTTGTTCCGATCCACTGCCAATGTGTATTGGACAAGATCATTAGTCCCGATACTGAAGAAATCACATTCATCGGCGAGTGTATCTGCACAGAGCGCTGCGGAAGGGATTTCTATCATGGCTCCGATCTTAATATTCCGTGCAAAGTCCTTTCCTTCCTTCTCCAGTTCAGCAGCACATTCCATCACGAATTGTCTGCCTTCGTGCATATCCTCAGCACCAATGACCATGGGAAACATGATCTTGATGTTGCCATATACTGCTGCACGAAGAATCGCACGGATCTGGATGCGGAATATATCCCGATGCTGGA
>Ga0116171_10004920_pt1 | contig 11870 bp, 6 predicted proteins | sample AD_JPNHW2_MetaG_FD_89798 | JGI IMG/M metagenome (GOLD analysis project Ga0116171, IMG submission 89798) | Active sludge microbial communities of municipal wastewater-treating anaerobic digesters from Japan - AD_JPNHW2_MetaG | ecosystem: Engineered > Bioreactor > Anaerobic > Digestate | place...
CCTTATTTATGTTCTGCATTAACATGCGTGAACTTTTTACGGATATTTCATATTCATCTGAATAACCGCCAGCCAGTATTGCAATATTCTTTTTCATATCGAAAATTTTACAAATGTAAACAGATTTTATGATTAATTTAGTATGTGTTTTTTGCTATATTTGCAGGATTAAACAATAATAACTGCTCAAAAACAGTTAATAGCAAGCTGCTGTTCAGCTGTTTCAGGCAAAGGTTTTTACGCTATGAGTTTTATTACTTTTATTAGAAGCAGGATTTTCTGGAGGCATACCTTAATAGCGTTGGTATTGACCATTGTATTGCTATGGGTGTCGTTGCGCTTGCTGAATGCATATACAAGGCATGGCTCCCATATTGCTGTGCCTGATTTTAAAGGTGTGCGCATGGACGAACTTGATGATTTTGCTTCGGATCATGATGTGGAATTTATAATCAATGATTCATTATATGATTATTCAATGACAAAGGGAACTGTTGCCATGCAGGACCCGCTGCCCGGCACTAAAGTTAAGAAGAATCGTAAGATATATTTGACCGTAGTAGCGTTGAAACCGGAAAAGGTCTCTATGCCGAACCTGGTTGACCTTACACTAAGGCAGGCCACATCGATGTTAGAAACATACGGACTGAGAACAGGCAGCCTAACCTATGTGCCGGATATCGCGCACAATGCTGTCCTGCGACAAAAATACGACGGAAAGGATATCAGCGCCGGAACACAGATTGAAAAAGGGTCAAGCATTGATCTTGTATTGGGTAAGGATCAAGAAAATACCTCGACAGGTGTTCCTGACCTTTACGGAAAAAAACGCGGCGAAGCCTCAGAATTATTGCAGGCGGCATCATTGAATGTCGGTAATGAAGTTTTTCTTGACGGCAACGACGAACATGCCCGGGTTTATAAACAGCAGCCCGGGGCAAAATCTTCGATCCAGTTCGGAGGAAGTGTTGATTTATGGTACCGGTCCGATAAAAAATTCGATTTTAATAATAAATAAAATCCATCAGGATGAATAAGAAGACAATCCTATTTTCTTTGTTTTTACTGTTCAGTGTTGCCCTGCAGGCCCAGGAATATCTCTCGGGGCTTATGTCAAATCCTGCATTGAATCAAAAGGAAAATAATATTTCAGCGGCGAAGTTAAATGTTTATGTTACTCTTCCTTTTCTGGACGATTTTTCATATCCCAATTCCGTTTATCCTGCCGATACATTATGGAAAGATCGCAAAGTTTTTATTAATTCGGATTATGCAATTAATCCGCCCAGTGTTGGTGTGGCCACTTTCGATGCCATAAATGATACCGGCGCCGTATATGCCTCTGCAACCACCACCCCTTTTGTTGCGGATTCGCTGACTTCGCTGCCAGTAAGGCTTGATTCGGTTTTCAGTGGAACACCGGGGCCTGTGACAGTTGCTGATTCCATATATTTCAGTTTTTATTATCAGCCGCAGGGCGTTGGCGATTCACCGGAAATCGGCGATTCACTGTTGCTGGAATTTTATTCGCCGCATTTAAAGAAGTGGTACAGGAAGTGGTCTTCTCCCGGCATGAAACTGGATACTTTTCTTGCAAAATATAACAGCTATTTCAGGCATGTTATGGTTCCCATCACCGACACCACTTTTATTCAGAAAGGGTTTCAGTTTCGTTTCAGGAATTATGCAAGCATTGCAAGTATGAGCCTGCCCAGCTGGCAAAGCAATTGTGACCAGTGGAATATTGATTACGTCTACCTGAATATTGGAAGAAGCAAATATGATACGGTATCTCCCGATATTACATTTACAACCCCGGCATCCTCGCTTTTGAAAAATTATGCACAGATGCCTGCCCGCCAATACAGCAATAGCGACCTGAGGGATTCTCTTCATTTAAAGATCAGCAACCTGAACAACGTACTGGATAATATTTCATATCAGTATTGCGTAAAACAGGACGATGGGCCATTCTCTTACTGTAAGTCAGGTGGCGTGTGGGATATTTACCCTTTCATTACAAATGGTTGTCTTGATTATCAACCCATATCCGATCCGGTTATCGATTTTTCATTTCCTTCATTTTCCGGGCTTGACAGCATCGGGTTTACTATGAAACATATGATAAGCAGTAACGGGTGGACTGACAAGATCATATCAAATGATACGATTACTTTTCACCAGAACTTTTATAATTATTTTGCTTATGATGATGGTACTGCCGAAAATGGTTACGGGCTGACCGGTGAAAATTCAAAACTTGCCTATAAATTCACCTTAAACAAGCCCGACACTTTGGGCGGAGTACAGTTTTATTTTAATCAAACATATACATCGCCGTATTCAAAATACTTCTATATCGTGGTCTGGTCCTCCCTGAACCCCGAAACAATTATTTACAAATCTGCGCACAAGAGGCCTGAATTTATGGACAGCATCAATGCGTATTATACTTACCTTATTGATGACACCACCCTGCTTGTTAACGGAACCATCTATGTTGGCTGGCAGCAGCAAACCGACAATAATCTGAATGTGGGATTTGACCGTAATACCGATTCCAGGAGCAATATCTCCTATAATGTTGACGGAACCTGGACAAATTCATCATTTAGTGGCTCACTGATGATACGCCCGCTGGTAGGGACTGCATGGCAGGAAGCTTTTTCCGGAATAAAAGAGCATAACCTTGAAAACAATAGTTTTGTTGTTTTTCCCAACCCGTTAAATGGGAATATCATTAATTTGCAGATAGCCTCTGATGAGGGTATTATGTTGAAAAAGGAAAAAATCTTGGTGGAGATATTCAATAATATGGGACAGATGGTGTTGCAGCGCCCGTATTCTGAAAGTATTGATGTCTCTGCTTTACAAGGTGGTGTATACATAATACGCCTTGCCGGACTGAGTGAAAATAAGCCCTGCTTTTCCAAGCTTGTTATTACGCGTTAATGCCGGGGGAAGATGGAAAACACCGATCTGCCTGAAGAAGAAAAAGAATTTTACGAGCATTATCATTTTACTGTAGATCCCGGCCAGCAGGTTGTACGCATTGACAGATTTCTTTCCGACAGGATCTCCGGAGTTTCGAGAAGTAAGATTCAAAGCGCCATGGATGCAAATGCTGTCCTGGTGAATGATAAGCCGGCCAAACCGAGTTATAAAATTAAGCCCAGAGATGAAATATCCATAGTGCTGCCATATCCTCCGCATGAGTTTGAACTGATAGCAGAAGATATTCCTGTCAATATTGTTTATGAAGACAATGATATCATTATAATAAATAAAGAAGCGGGCATGGTGGTGCATCCCGGTTTTGGAAATTTTACAGGTACGATGCTGAATGCCCTGCTTTTTCACCTGGAAGATGAAAAGGATGCACAGCCTTTGCTGGTACACCGCATTGATAAGGATACGTCGGGGATACTTGTTGTCGCCAAAAATGATGCAAGCCAGGCGAAGTTATCAAAATACTTTTTTGACCACATCATCGACAGAAAATACCTGGCGCTTGTCTGGGGCGATTTTGACGAAGATGAAGGAACAATAACAGGGTACATCGGACGCAGTGTACGCAACCGCATGATGATGGACATCTACCATGATGAAGAACATGGCCGGTATGCCGTTACGCATTACAGGGTAGTGGAGCGATTCAGGTATGTTACCCTGTTGGAATGTGAACTGGAAACCGGGCGTACGCACCAGATACGCGCCCATATGAGGCATATCGGGCATCCGTTATTCAATGATGCTCTATATGGCGGCGACCGGATTTTAAAAGGCACCACATTTTCGAAGTACAGGCAGTTTGTGGAAAATTGTTTTCAGTTGATGCCACGCCAGGCCTTGCACGCCAAGTCACTTGGATTTATTCATCCGTCAACGGGGAAGTATGTGTTTTTTGATTCTGAAATACCTGATGACATGATGAGTGTTTTGGACAAGTGGCGGAATTATGCAAAGAACCTTTAGGCCTTTTTGTCATCATTTCCTGATTGCTGTATAGTCTGAATAGCGTTCTACCGGGATAAAACCGGCTTGTGCTATCAAATGCTGAATCTCTTCAGAGTTCATGGCATTTTCATTTATTCGGGCGCCGGCAGAGGTATAAATGCTGGTAGAATTATCAATGGTTCCGTCGATGTCATCAACACCAAATGCCAAAGCCAGCTGCGATTGCTTTTTGCCGAGCATGGGCCAATAGGCTTTCAGATGAGGAATATTATCAATAAATATACGTGCAACGGCATAGTTGCGTAGGTCTTCAAGAAGCGGAACTTCATTTAGCGAAGACATTTGATTGTTCTTGTTTTTAAATTTCAGAGGTATAAATGCATTAAAACCATGAGTTTCATCCTGAAGTTCGCGGAGCCGGAGCATATGGTCAATTCTGTGGCTGAAATTTTCAACATGTCCGTAAAGCATGGTGGCGTTTGAGTAAATTCCTGACTGATGAGCGGCCCTGTGTATTTCAAGCCATTCAGATGAAGGTATTTTGTCAGGGCATATTTTTTCTCTGATCTTTTCATCAAAGATTTCAGCGCCTCCGCCGGGTATTGAATTCAATCCGGCATCAATCAGCATTTTGATTCCACCGGAATAGCTGATGGATTCTTTTTTGAAAATATAAAATAACTCGGCCGCCGAAAAGGCTTTGATATGGATACTTTTATTGTGATTCCTTACCTGTTTTATAATTTCAATATATGATGACAGGCTGGCATCGGGATGTGTTCCGGCGGTTATGTGAATTTCATTTATTCCAGTATCAATTTTTGAAATAATATTTTCAATTTCATCTGATGAATATGACCAGGAACCGGGTTCGTTCTTTTTTCCGGAGAAAGAGCAAAAACGGCAATTATAGACACAAATGTTCGTGGGCTCAAGATGAATGTTTTTAATAAAAAATACATTGTCTGAATTTATTTTTCGTCTGATATGATCTGCCATGACCGCCAGAAGCCCGGTTTCCGTTTTCTCATATAAGTGTATCCCGTCCTGACCGCTTATTCTGTGTCCGGATATGATTTTTTCGGCAACAAGTCTGTCTTCTTGTGCTTTAATGCGGCCTTGCCGGAGATAATACTGAAGTGAACTTTCCATAAATAAATAAGGCTGTTATCAAACGTAGTGTTTTCTAACAGCCATATAGTTTAAGTTTATTTCCGGTATTATATCTGATATGTTTTTTTGCATACCGAAAACAAATATTTCAGTTTATTTGATTTTCATAAATTCACCTTTGAATGTGGTTTTGCCGCTCTGCGCGGTAATATAGTAAACGCCTTCGGCTAAACCGGAAATATCAATACTTGTTTTAGACGACTCAACCCTGAGATCGGAATAACCCGAAACAACAACGCCCATTACATTATAAATACGTACATTTTCAATTTTATTTTCAGATGTTGGAATACCGATCACGATCTGGTCGCGGGCAGGAGAAGGATAAATATATAATTTTTCTTCTGACATATGTGTTTCAGATATTCCTATATTACAGATGCCTCTGCCGGCCAGTGATGTAACCCCTGAATTGGTCGGGTCAAGCCAGTCTTTTAATCTTTTTGCACTGGTGGTGCCATTCTGATCCCAATGGTAATAAACTTTTCCATAATAGTCGGGCTGGCTTGTTGCGGTACATAGTGAACTGCCACCAGTAAGTGTGCCGACTACTTTACCGGTACTGTTAAATATTGGAGAACCTGAAGATCCCTGTTCAGTAACGCCGTGCCCGTTAGTTGTGGCAGCCCAAACAACTTTCCAGTGCGATCCTGATGCGCCATAGGTAACGGATTGTAATGCGGAGGTGTACGTGGAAATTTTCATGATATCTGCCGAGGGGTGGTGAATGCTGACACCGCTGGCGCTGGCAGTGTTGCCCCTGTCCCATCCATTATAATAAACACTGTATGTATTTGCGATGGCTGAGCTGATTTGCACAAGGCAAAAATCCGATCCGATATGGTTTGATCCGTATGTATCGTGAGCTTTTAATGTACATCCCAATTTGCTGAAAGTCCCTGTAGGGCTTGTTCCTGTACATGAAGGAGACTGGTAATGAAACCAGAATTTCCAGGAGTTGTAATCGGAGGTCGAAGCATAGCCGCCATCATAATGGCAGTGATCCGCTAATAATACATAAGGCGTGCAATTCTGGCTGGTATTGTTAATGAGTGTTCCGGTGCAGTTGTACCAGTACGATCCGATCTTTATATCAATTTTACAAACACCCTTACTTTCATCTTGCCAATTATCTCCTTCAGGAGAACAGATGATATTCACTTCACAATCTCCGGAACTTTTCACCTGGTTGTTTTCTTCGGGACGGTAAAAGTAATCGAGGTCAGTTATATGCAGTAATACAGCGTTTTTTTGATCATTGGGAACAAACAATTCAATAGTGATTTCATCTCCGGGAACTTTTTCATTTGAAAAGAAATAATTTTCGGCGTTATTCAAAGAAGTATAAGCACCTATTACCCTTGACCTGTCATTGTTATAAAGAAAGAGTTTTGCACCTTCGGGCATATAAAATGAAGAATACCCAAACCCAATGGCTTTTGCACCTTCTGACTTCACCTTTAATCTCCAGATACTGGCATTTAACTGAGGTACTTCGGTCCATGTGCCTGAATTATTCAGGTTAAAATCAACAGGCAGTGTTATCCCGATTCTATATGGCTGGCTTTTCAGTGCACGGTCGTTGTCTTCAGCATTTATCTGCACAAGGTCCGGCGCCTGAACCTGAACATGGTCAATATCCCCGGGCAAATCCTTATAAATAAAACTTAAAGGAGTGCCCCCGATATTGTCTTGCGCACGTACAATGAAGATGCCCAGGCATAATAAAACCAACGATAGTAGAGATTTTTTCATGATATGTGTATTAAAATTATTAATTAGTACGCAAAATTATTAAAAAATAACGGCTTTAAATAATTGTAAAATAATTTGACGAAACATTAACATTCCACAGAAAATTATAACATCAGGTCGAAGATCTTTTCAAAATCATCACGCCCCATCTGGTAATGATCGCCCGTGGTTTTATTGAACACAAGGTTTTCCACGATTTCATTTTTATGGCTTGTATTAATATCAATATCATGCAAACGTACAGGCGCCCCGATTTTTTGAAAATATTTTTCCAGGCAGATTATCGTTGAGTCGGCGTCTGTAGCATTAAACACCTCCCTGCCTAATGCCGTGATTTTATCCGAAGCCTTTTCTTTGAAGTATTTCATCCAGGCGGGGTAAGCGATGGAAAGTGAGGCGCCATGCGGCACATCATATAGTACCGATAAAGCATGCCCGATGCCATGAACGCCCCAGTCACCCGATTTCTTACCATACGAAGTCATCCCGTTCAATGCGCAGGTGGCGGCAAACATGATCTTTTCACGATAGGGGTAATTATGTAGATCGTTCATGAGTAGCGGGCCAAATTCTACCGCCTCGCTAATGATTGAAAAGACAAAGCGGTCGGTGAGTGTTGTTTCTCCCTTGCCGAAATACCCTTCGAGGGCATGAGCGATCAGGTCAACGATACCATAGGCGGTATAGTTTGCAGGAACCGAAAATGTATATTCCGGGTCCAGGAAAGAATGGGCGGGATAGATCAGCGGGCTGAAATATCCGGGCTTTTGTTTTGTTTCGTCATTTTGGACTACTGCGAAAGGATTCATCTCGGTACCGGTGGCTGCCAGCGTCAGGACTGCAATCAGCGGAATCGCGCGTGTAGGTTTAACTTTGTATTCAAAAAGGTCCCAGGCTTTATTTTTTATGGGTACAGCCAGCGAAATAATTTTAGCAGAATCAATTACACTGCCTCCTCCAACGGCAACGATGACATCAACATTGTTTTTTCTTCCGGTTTCGGCAGCAGCATCAACATCGCTGATCACGGGGTTGGATTTGATGCCCGAATATTCAAACACGCTTACACCGGATATTTCCAGTTGTTTTAACACATGATCATAAATTCCGTTTGATTTAATGGAGTTTTTTCCATAAACCATCAACACCCGTTTCCCGTATTTTTCAATGACTTTGGGTAATTCACTTATGATCCCCCTGCCAAAATGCAGGCAGGTCGGATTACTTATCAGAAAGTTTTCCATATTATAAGATGACTATTTTTCTTACAAAAGACTTCTTTTCACCGCTGAAGTTCAGGTAATATATGCCATTGCTGATATCCAGCTTTTTAGCATTTAACAAAAAATTGTTCCTTCCCGCGTGCAGCATACCTTTTGCCAAAACATAAACCTGTTTGCCTGAATTATCGAATAGTATTAAGCTGATGTTCTCGTTGGTTCCGAGATCAAACGTTACAGTAGCCTCATTAGTTATGGGGTTGGGCAATACAGTAAAATGATAAAGGTTGTCAACCTCGCTGATTCCTGCCGTTTCAAGGTATACCTGTCCGTCGGATATGGATGGTACGGATTGCAGGCCGGCTGAGTTTTCCGACCTGACACTGACATAATAGGTTTGATTGTCGTTAAGGTGCAGTCCTGTTTTTGAAAATGACAGGTTGGTTCCGTTGTCAGTCCATGAGCAAACGTCGTTTGAACCGGGTGTGGTTCCTATGGCATACCAGTATTTTGTAATACCTGCGAGCGTATCCACGCTTACGGTCCAATTAGCATCCAGTGTATTTGGATTATAGGTTGAATCTATATCATTCGCGTCACCATCGGCAACAAAAACAGACCAGGGAGGAGTGAAATCCACGTCAAGATCATAATTATAAACAGGAGATATATTGGAGGCGCTGTCTATAACGATTGATCTAAGTTTAGCCGCGCTGGTTGAAGGATTGGGGTTTTGAAAGCGGATATCGTTTGTTGGCGAAGCGCCTACAGTAATATCAGCAGTATTGACCCTCGACCGATACACGTTCACCTCTTCGAGGGATAATTTTGTATTGCAGCTGCGGAAAGATATATATTTCCCGTTGATAAAGGGCGTATAATCTCTCCAGTTGCCTACGAGCGTGTCGTTTTTATATACATCAATATTTCCCGATGCCTTATCGAAGCTTATTTTGAAATCGTACCACTGATCCGGGTTTACCTTAATATTTCCGATGGTTTTTTTAGCCGACCCGAAAACATTGTTTGTCACTTTAAAAAATTCGAGGGTTTGGGCATCTACATTAAACCAGATAAAATATGAATTTCCGCGATCGGTAAGAGAAGCGCTGTCGGCTGAAAAATATAATCCAAACCGCCGGTTGGTATTTGTCCCTTCAACTTTCGCCGAGAATTGATACAGGTATACGTTTGACAGATTTTGGTTTAGTGTCGTATAGATATTTGAATTGTTTATATTCTCGTCAGTTTGCTGCACAGAGTTTCCGTTAAAGCTCCACGTGCCGGAGTTTGCAGGGCTTTTCCAAACCGTGGTGTCAAAAACATCAAAATTATCGGTTAAGTATCCTCTTGAAGTATTAGCGCCCCAGATGCCATTATTTAGATTGCTAACCTGATAGAATGAGTTTGCCACACCGCTCAGTGTGTCGCTGTCGTTAAAGGTGGCGGTAAAGTCAACGGAAATCCACTCCGGCAGGCTTGAAATGCTTGTGATGGGTTTGATCCAGTCAACCTTAACATCCCCTGCCTTTTGCAACGACCAGTTGTCAGCAGCATCAAGAACAATAGTATTTATTCTGCATGAAGGTAAAGTTGCTGACGGACTTTGATAGCGCACATCTTTTACGGGCAGGTTCCCTACAGTGACAAGAGCCTCGGATGTGCGCGACTTCCTGACTTTCATATTGTCAACAGACACCTTGCAGTTGCTGCTGCTTAATGATAAATAATTCCCGGACATTATTGGCGCGGGATCTATCCATTCAGCAGCAATCACATCATTGATGTATACTTTTATTTCACCGTAACCGGGGTCATAAATAACTTTAAAATCGTACCATGTATTATCATTTATTATGATGGGGTTGTCGGCTTTTTTATATGAAATGTCGCCTGAAACCCGGAACAACTGCACCTTGTCTTCATCGGCGCAAAACTTAACATAATAGGCATTTCCCCTGTTGGGCAAGGTGGCGTCTCCTGCAAAAAAGTAAAGGCCGCAGCTGCGATTTGTTGTGCTTCCTGACATGTTTGCCGACCATTGGTACATATATTCTGAATTGTCGTTCTGAACAAGTGATGTGTAAATGTTGGTATTGGCATTTACAGAATCCGACTGGTATAAGGTTCCGGAATTTATAGTCCATGTTCCTCCTCCAGTATTGACCGTCCATGCAGGATTCAATGTTGCTGTAAAGTTATCGTTTAAAAATCCGTTTTGCTGGTTGGCGCGCCATTCGGTTCCGTTATAGTCCATCACCTGGTAAAACTTTTTCTTCACGCCGCTGACGCCTGTGCTGCCATTGCCCGTGTTTCCCGTGCCTCCCGGATTGTTGTCGATGTCAGTAAATGATGCCGTAAAATCATTGTTAACCCAATGCGGCAGCGATGTAATGGAAGCCACGGGATCGCCGGCATCGGTCATTGATGACGTCCATGTGGCGGCCCAGCCCGAATAGGTTACCGAACAATCGGTGCGGAATTCTATGAATAATGCACCACCGGTAGAAGTAATTGTTACAGGGGCGGTAGTGTTGTACCTGCCGATCAGCGGGGCAAATTCATTGGTGCCGTTGTAGATGTACATAAAGTCGTAGTTAGATTCTACGATGAATTGTGTAAATGTCAGCGTGATGCTCTGTGCGCCATCAGGTTTTATCAGCCAGAATTTGCGTTCGTCATTACCATAATTGCCGGTACTTCCGCCTGTATCATAAAAAGTTCCTGTTGGTGTGGTATAGGTAGTAACCGGAGTGGCGTAGTTGATCAGTTTGTAATAATAGTCCCATTTCCAGTATGGTCCGGGATCGGTATGCGTTTGATTCGGGTAATGCTGATGCCCTTTGATTTTTATACATGTTCCTTCACCGCCCAGGCTATGAAGGCCATAGTCCAGAACGGTACCATCATCCAGGGTGTCCCTGAAAAAAGTTTCTATTGTGTTGATGCCGTGGCGGCTGGCGATATCACGCGTTAAAGCTGCTGAAGCCTGGTACATGGTTTTGGTATACCACGTTGGGTCATCAACAAAGCCTTCATGTTCATAGCCTATGGCATACCAGTTTTCGCTACCGACATGCCATCCGGCATTATACTCATTGATCATTTGGACAATTTGTCCGGCATAAGCGGAGTTTGATGCTACCACATAATGCGTGCATGCGTATGAGCTGGTGTTGAGAAACCAGTTTATACATGATACATAGCTGCCTTGTACCGTATGCATGGTAATAGAAGATAAAACATGCCCGTTCCATCCGGTATAGTGGTTTGTTGATGGAATCCAGGTGCAGTTTGAATGAGGATAGTCGGGGCATGGCCCTGACAGGTATACAGCCTGGTATGACTTGCCTTCGTTGTCGGTGACTTTATTTTCAGAAACGTTTATTTGTTTTGAAGTAAATATTTTCAGATTTTCCCTGCCAAAAAATGCCTCAAGGTTTATTGAGTAATCCGGGAAATTGTATTTTTCCTGGTTGGATTTATCATTAAGAAAATAAAATATCCCGTACATATAAAGGTTCATGGTGAAATCTCCGGCCAGCGGAGTGGCTGTTGTGTTCAGCTCGCTCAGGGAAATGAGCACTTTTGAGATGCTTAGTGGCAGGTCGCTTTTGTCCTTTTGGGTATTGAGCATGGCCTGGTATGCCGAAGCATAGGCCAGGATGTTGATACGCGGGGTGCCCGTGATGTCGTCGATGCCATAGCCTGAGAGGCCGGACACCGTTTTAAGGTTTTCGCGGAAATATCCCTTGCCATCGAGAA
>Ga0116171_10004924_pt1 | contig 11867 bp, 8 predicted proteins | sample AD_JPNHW2_MetaG_FD_89798 | JGI IMG/M metagenome (GOLD analysis project Ga0116171, IMG submission 89798) | Active sludge microbial communities of municipal wastewater-treating anaerobic digesters from Japan - AD_JPNHW2_MetaG | ecosystem: Engineered > Bioreactor > Anaerobic > Digestate | place...
AGCCAGACGAATAGGTACGCCTTTCAGTTCATAATCGGCAAACTTATACCCTGGTTTGTAATTATCTCTGTTATCATATTTTACCGATAATCCCAATGCTTCAAGCCCTTCCTTTATGTTATTTGCAGCAACCGAAATAGAGGAAAGCTGCTCTTCATTCTTATAAATAGGGACAATAACAACCTGGATAGGAGCAAGTTTCGGGGGAAGAACCAGTCCGTTGTTATCGGCATGGGCCATAATAAGTGCACCCATCAGCCTTGTTGATACGCCCCATGATGTGGCCCATACATAATCAAGTTTACTTGTTTTGTCTGTAAACTGTACATCAAAGGCCTTTGCAAAATTCTGACCCAGAAAATGGCTGGTGCCTGCCTGCAGGGCTTTTCCATCCTGCATCAGGGCTTCAATGCAATATGTGTCGAGAGCGCCTGCAAACCTTTCATGCTCAGTTTTATGCCCTTTTATCACAGGAAGCGCCATGGAGTTTTCTGCAAAACCTGCATAAACATTTATCATCTTTTCGGCCTCCTCAACTGCTTCTCTGCTGGTTGCATGTGCAGTATGACCTTCCTGCCACAGGAATTCTGCAGTTCTAAGGAACAACCTGGTATGCATTTCCCATCTTACAACATTTGCCCATTGATTTATCAGAATAGGAAGATCCCTGTATGAGTGTATCCAGTTTTTATATGAGTTCCATATAATAGTTTCAGAGGTAGGACGAATAATGAGTTCCTCTTCAAGTTTGGCAGCAGGATCAACGATAACTCCTTTTCCCTTTTCATCATTTTTAAGACGATAATGGGTTACCACTGCACATTCTTTCGCAAAACCTTCAACATGTGAGGCCTCCCTGCTGAAAAAAGATTTTGGGATAAAAAGAGGGAAATATGCGTTTACATGTCCGGTTGCCTTAAACAGTCTGTCGAGTTCAGCCTGTATTTTCTCCCAAATTGCATATCCGTAAGGTTTGATTACCATGCAACCTCTTACTGCTGAATTTTCAGCTAAATCCGCCTTGATAACCAGATCGTTATACCATTGTGCATAATTCTCATCCTTGTTTGTTAAAAACTTAGCCATTTTCCTGGTACAATATTTGTTTTGTAAAAATTTAATTAAATATGAACCGGTAAAAATAATTAAAAACTTCAGCTTCACAAAAAGCGACTTTCCCGGGGATAATATAAAATTTAATTTTAATGAATCATGTCAAGTTTGTTTGGATTTAAGTTTCTTTGGTATAATATTTGCACTATATTCAGAAAACAAAAGAGTTAATAAAAATGAAAGCATTACTTTACATATTAGTTCCTGCACTGCTGATTCTTGGCTCTTGTACAACATCCAGGCTTTCCACAGGGGCAGAGTATGACGATCTTTACTATTTGCCATCACAAGAACCTGCTAAAAAGGTTGTTCAGGCGCCGGTAGCTGATAATAATATTACTGAGAGCTTAGATGCCCAGGATTATTATGACACCGCCGACACTCTTGTTTCTGACCAATATTCTGACGCTTCAGATTATGATGATCAGATTATTATCAACAACAATAACTATTCATCGGGGTTTGATTATTACGATTATTCATATGCAGGAAGGCTTAACAGATTCTATGGCACTTCTTTCTATCCCTACTGGAGAGATCCATTCTACTATGACTGGTATCCTTCAATCGGATTGAGCTATGGATTAGGCTATGGCCTCAGCTTTGGTTTCGGATGGGGTTCACCATACTACTACAGCCCATACTACTATAGTCCTTATTCATATTATGGATGGGGTTACGGAGGATTCTATGACAGATATTATTATGGCGGTTACTGGGGTGGATACCATAGTGGATATTATCATGATTATTACGGAGACAACAGGGTGCCTTACGGAAGAAGGGAAAGGCCCAGCACCCTTTCTTCAAGAAGAAGCAGTTTTGGAACAGGCGGTGTATCAGGTTCGGGATATTCACGCAGGAACAGTTATTCAGCAGGCAGTAATTCCGGAGTTACCGGAAGAACACAGGCTGCAGGTTCACGTACAATCTCCTCTGATTCACGGAGAACAGTCTCTTCAACTACCCAGCAGGCTGTAAGCGCTTCAGGAAGAAGAACAACCCAGGATGTTGCGGGAACCAATACGACCACACAGAGAGGTGCTGCAAATACAAGGTCAGCTTATAACAGCGCCAACAGAACTTATACTCCAAGCTACAGTAATCCAAGAATGAGTACCAGACCATCGTATAATAACAGCAGGGTGTCGACAAGCACCAATACTGATGTGCGCGGCAATAACGCAACACGAAGCAGCAGCGTTGGCACAGGCTCATATCAGAATTCAGGTACCAGTACAAGAAGCGGTTCTTCGGCAAATACCTCACAGCGAAAATCAGTTTCTACTTCATCATACTCGACACCGTCAAGGAGAAGTTCAGGCTCAGGTTCAACAAGCGGAAGAAGTTATTCATCAGGCTCATATAGCAGGCCATCTTCATCTGACAGCAGACCTTCGTCTTCCTACGGCAGACCATCATCATCGTACAGCAGACCTTCTTCATCATATAACAGCGGGTCATCGGGAAGCTCATATTCATCAGGATCTTCTTCATCGGGTTCATCTTCAAGATCATCAGGCAGCAGCAGTTCTTCACGCTCTTCGGGAGGAAGGCGCTAACTTAAAATGATTTTGAAAAGTCATTAAATAATTTATTCTGGTTTTGTAATACAGATTAGTTTTACCAAAAATTAATTATATGAAAAGGGTATATATAATAATATTGATATTGTTTGCAGGTTTTACAGGTGTCATGGCCCAGAATCTTGATGACGCCTTAAGATACTCACAGGTATTTTACGGTGGAACAGCCAGGTTTATGTCGATGGGTGGAGCTTTTACAGCTCTTGGCGGAGACATCTCAAGCCTTAGTCAGAACCCGGCAGGTTTAGGCGTTTACAGATCATCGGAGATTTCAGTTACTCCTCAGCTTTTTCATATTAAGACTGATGCTGGTTTCCATGGGACCAGCTCCGATTACATGTATAACTTCAATCTTAATCAGGCCGGATTTGTCAGCAACCTGATTAAAAGGGACGTCCAGAGCGGACTAGTTTCACTCAATTTCGGATATTCATTCAATAAAACCAATAACCTTCATCAGAGTATGAGGATTGAGGGTATCAGCCCATACAGTTCAATGGCTGATTCGTGGGCCGATAATAATTATAATGTCCATTATACTGATATCACAGGTGCCGCAGGGCTTGCTTATGATTCATGGGTAATAGATACAGTTACCGGAACCGGAGGCGCACAATACGGAACAGTTTTTTCAAACTATGGTGACGATGGAGCGTCGGTATACGGACAGACTGTTAAACGTCTTGTATCATACGAAGGCTATACAGGGGAACATGCTATTTCTTTCGGTGGTAATATCTCAAATAAGTTTTTCTTCGGAGGTACACTGGGAATTAGCAGGCTTAAATATACCAGCCATTACCAGCATCTCGAATCAACAAGCCTTGACCTGAACTCAGGATTTAAAAATTTCACATACACCGATCATTATGAGGATGAAGGAACCGGATATACATTGAAATTTGGTGCAATTTATAAACCAATAGAAGCTCTTCGTATCGGTTTCGCATTTCATTCACCAACATGGTACAGAATCAATGAATACCTCTATGAGGATATAAGCTCAAACTTTAACGGTGGAGAACATTATGAATATGCAGATGAACCTACAAGATTCTCTTACAGACTTGCAACTCCTTTCAGAGCCTTGTTTGGAGTAGCTTACCAGGTTAAGAAATTTGCTTTGTTAAGTGCCGATTATGAGTTTGTTGATTACAGCACTGCCAAATTTTCAGATGCAGGCGATGACTGGGACTATAGCGGAGAAAATGATGTTATAAAGAACAGTCTGAAAGCAGCCAATAATTTCCGTATTGGCGGTGAGTTCAGGTTGGATAAGTTATATCTGAGAACAGGTTACGGATATTATGGAAAGGCATTTAAATCGGGAGAGGCTAATGAAGACCTCAATTATAATTCAATTTCTTTCGGTACAGGTTTCAGAGATCAGAATTTTTCAATTGATTTAGGCTATACACATATGGCTAACTCACAGAATTATCTCCTTTATTCATGTTATACAGAGAGTGCTACGTCAAATATGGATATTTACAGGAATATGTTTACCGTTACATTTGGCTACAAGTTCTGATATTAAAGTTAATTCCTTTGTTTACAGCTATCCCTGTGGGATAGCTTTTTTTATGCCGCTGCCGCCTCTGCCGCCTCTACAACCTCTATAGCCTTCCTAAAGGTATTCCCCTGCCTCCGGTCCGGTGTTGAATATCAGGTCAAGAATACTCAGATCAGGAATAAACCCTTTGCCGGTATCAAAAACCTGGATGTATTCCTTTGTGATAAATGATGATTCCAGCTTTGGGGCGATCTTATACCTGAAATCATTTTTGTTGTCACTTATAGGTTCAAATGTGTTGGAACAGGAGATTGTTTTTTCTATTTTAAGGATATTAAGAATGGACACAGTCAGTTCCATGTTCAGGTCAAGAAGAAATTCGTGATTACGGGAAATTGTTTTTTCAATATTTTCAAAGAAGAATTCAAAATAGGGGGACAGGTTATAACAAGCTATCATAGCTCTCAGATGGACCTGTTGCCATCGTTTGGAGTAGTCAATGCGGATATCCTTAATGCTTGTTTTATGTACGCTTCCAAGGTAAACGGGCACAGATAGCAATTGTGGGCCATGAGCCGACAGGATATAACATCTGTTCCTGTAGGTCTGTTTATGGTAGTTCTCTTCTCTCTCTATATATACTTCATTTGCTTTTGAAATATGAGAGAAATATTCAACCGGTGGCAGGTATGCTGTCGATAAAAGTATTTTTCCTTCCATCGGAATGGCAATCACTTCATCTTGTTAATCATACTGGCCGAAAATGCTGCCCCGAATCCGTTATCGATGTTTACGACTGTAACACCTGTGGAACAGCTGGTCAGCATGGCAAGAAGGGCGGAGATACCTCCGAAGTTAGCACCATATCCAACACTGGTAGGTACGGCAATGACCGGTTTGTCAACCAATCCTCCGACAACACTGGCAAGGGCGCCTTCCATTCCTGCAATGACAATAACAACTCTGCATTTTCTTATTTCCGGCAACTTATCAACAAGCCTGTGGATACCTGCTACCCCTGCGTCATATATACGTAATACGTTGTTTCCCAGGAGTTCTGCAGTTACTGCAGCTTCTTCTGCAACGGGGATATCTGAGGTGCCGGCAGTTATAACGGCTATAAGGCTGTCGGGAGCAGATGGTTTCTTCTTCTGAACCGAAATAATCCTTGCTTCCTTATAATATACTGCATCTGAGGCAACACTCTTCACCGCTTCATACATCTCCTGATTTGCACGAGTTCCGAAAACACTATTTTCCCTTTCCGACATGACCCTGAAAATCTCTTTTACGTGGTCAACTGTTTTTCCTGCGCAATAGATAATTTCAGGATAGCCTGTCCGCATTTCGCGATGATTGTCAATCCTTGCAAAACCAAGATCTGTATATGGAAAGTTTTTTAGAACTTCAAGAGCCTCATCTATGCTTGTTTGTCCATCTTTGACATTTTCAAGCAACCTTTCTACTTCTTTTATATTCATTCGTTTTTGTGATTGGTATCAATCATGTGAGTTTCATATTTCTTTTTCTTCATGATTTAAGCTTCCGGTACGGTAACCTTCGAGGTCCAAAGATACATATCTGAATCCTATTTCTTTTAAACAGGATATAATATGTTCTCTGTCAGGATCATGAATAAGCTTTTCAAAATAACCGGGGATACATTCAATTCTAGCAACATCTCCATGTACCCTGACTCTTGTTCCGGGAAAACCTGCATCGAATAAAATATCTTCAGCCTTCTCAATCATTCTCAGAGCCCCTTCGGTGACTTCGGTGTTATAGGGAATCCTTGTAAGAAGGCAGGCCATTGCCGGTTTATCCCAGATGTTTAGAGCTTCTTCCCTTGAAAACCTTCTGATTTCATCTTTTGTGATGCCCGATTCAAGAAGCGGACTTCTTATACCCATTTCTCTCAGGGCTTTAATTCCTGGTCTGATTTCACCGGTATCATCAGCATTGGTCCCGTCAACAATATGGTTGTATCCATTCTCTTTTGCAAATGCCATTACCCTGGTAAAAAGTATTTTTTTACACTGGTAACATCTTTCGGTGGGATTGATTCTGATCAATTCCGGGAAAGGGATATCAAGAATTTTATGTTTGATTCCAAATTCTTTTGCAAACTCAACAGACTCGTTTATCTCACGTGCCGGTATATATGGTGTTCTTATGGTAACTGCAATAACCCCTCTTTTAAGAACCATATTTGCCCTGTGGAGAAGAAAAGAACTGTCCACTCCGCCGGAAAAAGCAACGACAAACGATCCAAGTTCTTTCAGAATCAAATCCAGCTTTATTAATTTATTGTCTGTCATTTCTGTTCTTATTAATTGGTATGAAGCTTCAGGTCTGAGTGGCCTCCCACCTTCTGCCTATCACCTTCTGCCTACAGCCTTCCGCCTACAGCCTATTGCCTTTCGCCTTCCGCCTTCCGCCTGACCAGCAAGGCTATAATATTATTGTACACTTCTTTTACCGGAATTCCTTTTTCCAGGGCAATTTGTTTACACTGGTCATATTCCGGTTTGCATGAGACCTCCTTGTCTTTATAGAACGAATGCTTCACTGTGATATCACCATATACAGTGCTTAGAGTTTCAAATTTCCTTATAAGAGTGTCTTTTTTAAAAGGGAATGTTCTGATACCCAGAGACGTTGACTCAGAAAAAATGATATCTTTTACAACCCCGGCCATTTCAGTTTCGCATATAACACTAAGTACGATACCCGGTCTGCTTTTCTTCATTATAATATTTGAGAAATAGACATCAGACACTCCTGCCCTGAATAGCTTTTCGGAGATATATTCAAAAAACTCAGGATTCATATCATCAATATTACATTCAAGCAGAAGGGCTTCATGACCGGGTTCAGTTTTTGCAGTCGCTTCTCCCAGAAACACTCTCAACAGGTTAGGAACATCAGGATGATCCTTTTGTCCTACGCCATAGGCTGTTTTTTCAATTTTAAGAAGTGATCCTGTGCTGAAATCTGTTCCAAGTACTGATAAAATTGCTGCCCCGGTGGGGGTGGTAGCTTCAAAGTCGACGCCTCCCTTTTTTACAGGAATACCTTTTATGATCTCAGCAGTTGCCGGTGCAGGTACCGGTAGTTTACCATGATCGCACATGACAAACCCACTTCCGAGTTCTACAGTTGATACATGTACCCCTTCCACATTCAGGGCATTATAGCAAATAGCAGCTCCCACAACATCAATAATTGAATCGACTGCCCCGACTTCGTGAAAATGGACGTGATCGACAGGGACCCCATGCACTGATGCTTCAGCGCTGGCAATTTTCAGAAAGATTTTCTTACTTAAGTCTTTGGTTTTAGTATCAAGTTCTGAACTGTCAATTATTTTTTCAATATCAGAGAGATGTCTGTGTGCATGTTCGTGCCTGGTCTGTTTTACCGTGACTTTTGTGCCGGTGATGCCATGACGCTGTTCTTTCTGTACATCAAGTTCCCATCCCGGTAGGTTTAATTTGCCAAGTTCATTAACAAGATATGATTTGTCGACACCCAGATCAATCATTGCACCAAGATTCATGTCGCCGCTTATTCCTGAAAAGCAATCGTAGCTTAAAATTTTCATATTTTTAATAGATGATATTATGTCAAGTAAAAACAATTATTTAATACTAATGTTCAGATAATTTCGAGAACACATTATTCAACCTGTGGATTCTCTGTCGCGAATATACTATTTAGAATCATAGCGAAATAATAAAAAATGTTGTATTTTGGCCACTTATCCGTTATCTATTTGAATAAAAAGAATAATGAAATATATGAAAAGAAGAGACTTTTTAAGAACATCAGTTGGGGCAGGTTTGGCGACCGGAGCTGCTTTTAGCTTTTGCGGTTATGAAAAACTCTTTGCCTCATTGCCATCAACTTCAGCTGCAAAATATGATATGGTAGCTGTGATGGGGGGAAAGCCAGATGCAATGTTCGACCTTGGAATCCAGGAGCTTGGAGGTATGGGCACTTTTATAAAAAAAGGACAAAAAGTTCTGATCAAACCCAATATAGGGTGGGATGTAATTCCCGAGATGGCTGCAAATACCAATCCACTGCTTATAAAAAGAATAATTGAACATTGTTTTAAAGCAGGAGCCAAAGAGGTGTATGTGTTTGATCATACACTTGATAACTGGGTGAATAGTTATAAGAATTCAGGAATTGAGAAAGCTGCAAAGTCAGCCGGAGCAAAAGTTGTACCGGGCAATTCGGAGAACTATTATCAGCAGATTGAGATCCCGGGAGGCATAAAACTTAAAACTGCAAAGGTTCATGAGCTTCTTCTTGAGACAGATGTATTTATCAATGTGCCTGTCCTTAAAAATCATGAATCGGTACAAATGTCATGCTGTCTTAAGAATAACATGGGACTTGTATGGGACAGAAAATACTGGCATTCTAATAATCTGAACCAGTGTATTGCCGATTATGCTCTCTTTGAAAAGAAACCTGCCTTAAATATTATCGATTGCTATAATGTCATGGTTAAACATGGTCCTCAGGGCGTGTCAAAAGAAGATGTTGTTGAAATGAAGTCACTTATGCTGACTACCGACTGGGTTGCTGGTGATGCTGCAGGAGCAAGAATGCTGGGAGTACCTGTTGAAAGAGTTGAATATATTCCGATTGCACATAAAATGGGCCTCGGAAATATTAACCTTGACTCTCTTAATATTAAAAAAATTAAAATGTAGAAAGTGATGAGGTCTCCTATACTTAGAAGAATACGTATCGTTGTTGCAGCTCTGGTATTTATCTGCTTTTTTCTTATGTTTATTGACTTCAAATCGTTAATTCCTGCAAACTATAAAGACAGTATCCTTTTCTTCCAGTTTATACCTTCTCTTCTGAAGTTTCATGATCTTGGAACAATGGCAGCCGGAGGTTTTCTAATAGTTCTTCTACTTACTCTGATCACTGGTCGTACATACTGTTCCTTCCTCTGTCCGCTTGGTATCGGACAGGATATTTCCAGCAGGATAGGAGGGCGTATCAAGAAGAAATTCAAAAGATACGGATATAAGAAACCTTTTACCATAGTACGGTACTCAATCCTTGGAATTACGGTGGTTGTAACCATGGTTTGGGGTGTTTATGCGCTGACACTGCTTGATCCTTATAGTATTTTCGGTCGATTTATGACCTATTTTGTCAAACCGGTCATTCTTCTTCTTAATAACTTCATGGCAGGTATCTTTGGAAAGTTCGATAACTATTCACTGAGTCATGTTCCTGTAATAGGATTCTCTTTAGTTGCATACTCAATACCTGTTGCTTTTTTCATCCTTATTGGTACTCTTTCTTTGACGAAGGGGCGTCTTTACTGTAATATGATATGCCCTGTTGGAACCTTTCTTGGCCTTCTTTCAAAAATTTCCATTTTCAGAATAAAATTTAATGATAGCAAATGCACCAGGTGCGGAAGATGCGCACTGGGGTGCAAATCATCATGTATCGACTTTTTGAAACACGATATCGATACCTCAAGGTGTGTAGATTGTTTTAATTGTATTAACACCTGTCAGGAAAAAGCTATTTCATATGGTCTTTTTAAGATTAAAAAAGAGGTTCATGAGACTGATGAAAGCAAACGGAAATTTGTAGCCGGATCATTAATGCTTTTGTTTGGACTATCTGATATTTTGCAAGGACAAAGCAAAGACATCCCCAAGCCCAGGAAGGAGTCGACAGTAAAAGAGGAAAGGACTTGCCCTGTTTGTCCTCCCGGAGGAGGCGGTATTGAAGATTTTACAAAAGATTGCACTGCATGTTCATTATGCATCAACGCCTGTCCCAATGGTGTTTTGCAACCTTCGGTCAAGCAATATGGTATGGCAAACATTATGCAACCAGTTATGGATTACCATAAAGGCTTCTGTGCATATAACTGTACTGTATGCATAGAGATTTGTCCGACAAACGCTTTGCACCCGATGGTCCTTGAAGCCAAAAAGCTTACTCAGATCGGTAAAGCAACATTTATTAAAGATAATTGCATTGTAAAAACAGAAAAGACAAATTGCGGAGCATGTTCGGAAAGTTGTCCTACAAAGGCGGTCCATATGATTCCGTATGAAGGGAATCTTGTAATCCCTGAAGTAACCGAGGATATTTGTATAGGATGTGGTCATTGTGAAAATTCCTGTCCGACTGTTCCATACAAAGCAATTTTTGTTAATGGGAACCCGGTTCATATGGCAGCGAAAAAGCCTGAAAATGAAGAGTCCGAAATAAAGACTCCTGTCGATTTCCCATTCTAGACAGATTGTTTTTCGGGCATAATTAATCCATATATAAAGGAATATGATATTTGTTATTTTTCAATCCGGACAAAAAACTAATTTTGTTTATTAAATTATTATTGAACTTTTAGATAAATGAAAAATCAGGAAAAGTTAAAGCAGCTGATTGAGCTTCGGGAGAAGGCCAGTCTTGGCGGTGGTATAAAGAGGATCGAAGATCAGCATTCAAAAGGTAAGATGACAGCCAGAGAAAGAATAGAAATTCTTCTCGATGAAGGTAGTTTTGAGGAGTTTGATATGTTTGTGACTCACCGGACTGAAGATTTTGGAATGGGGGACAAGAAATTCCTGTCAGATGGCGTTGTTACCGGTCATGGTACTATTGACGGCAGGGTTGTGTACGTTTTTGCTCATGACTTTACGATTTTCGGAGGATCACTTTCTGAAACATTTTCTCTCAAGATATGCAAGATAATGGATCAGGCCATGAAAGTCGGAGCGCCTGTTATAGGTATTAACGACAGTGGCGGAGCACGCATACAGGAAGGTGTAAGAAGTCTTTCGGGTTTTTCTGAATTATTTGAACGCAATATCCTTGCATCAGGTGTAATACCACAGATATCGGCAATCTTCGGCCCTTGTGCCGGAGGGGCAGTTTATTCTCCTGCTCTTACTGACTTTATAATAATGAGTGAGGAAAGTAGCTATATGTTTGTGACAGGTCCAAAGGTTACAAAGACAGTAACTGGTGAAGAGATCTCAACTGAAGATCTTGGTGGATCATTTGTTCACGGAACCAAATCGGGTGTTACTCATTTTATTGCAGAAGATGAGAAACAGGGTCTTCTTCTGATCAGAAAGCTTCTCAGCTATCTTCCTCAGAATAATCTCGAAGAACCTCCTGTAACAGAGTGCGATGACCCGATAGATCGCCGGTCAGAAGAACTTAACACTATTATACCTGAAAATTCAAACCAGCCATATGATGTTAAGGAGGTAATAAACCATATAGTTGATAATGGTGATTTTCTTGAGGTTCATTCGACGTTTGCGAGAAATGTAGTTATCGGTTTTGCACGGATGGGAGGTATGTCGGTAGGAGTTGTTGCAAACCAGCCGAATTTCCTGGCAGGTGTACTTGATATTAATGCTTCACGCAAAGCTGCAAGGTTCGTAAGATTCTGTGACGCATTCAATATTCCGCTTGTAACACTTGTTGATGTTCCAGGATTTCTCCCTGGCAGCGGACAGGAATATGGTGGTCTTATTGTGCATGGAGCAAAACTAATGTTTGCTTATGGCGAAGCCTCTGTTCCTAAAGTTACTGTAACTCTTCGTAAAGCTTATGGTGGCGCATACTGCGTTATGTCGTCAAAACAG
>Ga0116171_10004925_pt1 | contig 11867 bp, 11 predicted proteins | sample AD_JPNHW2_MetaG_FD_89798 | JGI IMG/M metagenome (GOLD analysis project Ga0116171, IMG submission 89798) | Active sludge microbial communities of municipal wastewater-treating anaerobic digesters from Japan - AD_JPNHW2_MetaG | ecosystem: Engineered > Bioreactor > Anaerobic > Digestate | place...
ACTTTATAATACAATCCCCTGAAGACCTGCCCAATAATGAGATCGGTCAGGATGATCAGTAAAAGCAGAATAGTACCCTTTATCAGTATCTTCTTCATTCTTCAGAATTGGAAATATATGAACTGGCCTCCATTCAGGACTCCGGTAAGCAGAATGATAAAAATGACAGCAATGTATGAGGCAAAACGTACATAAATACTACTGTTAGCAAAAAACTCAAATCTGCCATGAAAGTATTCGTCTGTGAAATCTTTCAGAAAAAGCATCAGGACTCCCATTAATGAATAGATCAGAGTAGTTTTTTCAATATACAATGGTCCGGCAGCTGTGAAAATTTTTTGATAGATAAGCAGGGCGTCCTGAACGGTTTCAGACCTGCTGAAAATCAGAGAGGAGGTAAACAAAATGTAAGTCAGAACGATATTAAAAATTATGTAATAAGGTTTCTTATTCAATCCGTACTTCGATTCCAACGATATCCTTTTCCTGTTGGTAACGGCCTCGATGCTGAGAAATATGCCCTGCATCAAACCCCAGATTATAAATGTCCATTGGGCACCATGCCATATGCCGCTGATCAGGAATGTAATCAGCAGAGCAATCACAATACCGGTCATTCCCTTCCTTCTCATAGAAAAGGCAAGAGGTGTGTAAATATAATCTGTCAGCCATTTTATCAATGAGATATGCCAACGCCTCCAAAGCTCGGCAATAGATACAGAAAAGAATGGACGATTGAAATTGACCATTACATTAAAGCCCAAAATCCTGGCTGTTCCAAGAGCAATAAGGGAGTATCCTCCAAAATCGCCATAAACCTGGATAGGGTGTAGCAGAGAAGCAAACAGGAGGGATGTCCCATTATGATGGGCAATGTTATTGTAAACAACATCGACATATAAACCTAACCTGTCAGCCACAACAAGCTTCATAAAGTAACCCCATACCATCATTTTGAGACCGGTTGTCAGGTTGGAATATTCAATCCTCCCAATGTTTCTGAATTGGGGAAGCATATTCCCTGATCTCTCTATGGGTCCGGACAGCACCAACGGGAAGAAAGAGATGAAGAGAGCCAGTATCCCGGGGTTCCTTTCAGCTTTGACTTCCTCGTTATAAACATCAACTGTATAACCAATTGCCATGAAAGTGTAGAAGGAAATACCTACCGGAAGAATTAGACTGATTTCAGGCAGCGGCCACCTGAGACCAATACCGGTTAGCAAAGACATTAACCCATTGTTGACTGCCCCAAAGTATTTAAAGAAGAAGAGTGGCATCAATATCAGAACGATATTAGTAATCATGAGCCTTCTCCTTCCTTTATCACTCCCTGACTGGTCCATCCACCTTGCAAAGAAATAGGTTGATAAAGTAATCCCGGCCGTTAGTACAGCATAAACGGGATTTATGTTGATATAAAAAAAATAGCTGGCCAGCAGCAGGGTGATCCACCTCTTATTGGCTGGTGTAAGATAACAGGCCAGTACAGTAAGAGGGAAGAAGATCAAAAAGTTAAACGAAGTAAATGCCATAACAAAAAACTAGAGCTTAGAAATGATCAAATCAACCATTGCTCCAACGTTATCCATCTTATTCAGATCCCTCATCTGGAATGTTATTGAGAATTCTTTCTCAATCTCCGCTATCAATATGACGTGCGATAGTGACGTCCACTGGTCTACATCATTTGCGGTCATTTCATCAGTCAGTACCAATTCCTGCTTTTCAAAGACCTTTTTGAATATAGCTGTCAGGTGATTAATTACATCCGTTCTTTCCATAGATTATGATTAAAAATGAGCTGTTACGTTTCTACCAGGTTCGTTTAAAGATGGTTTTGAAAATAATTATAATATCCCCCACAAAACTTCTGGTTCTGACATATTCGAGGTTAAGCCTGACCTTATCCGGCCAGATCACCTCATTATAATACTTGTAAGGATCGGGAGCTGATGCTACTAACTCCTCCTCATCAGCATACTTGATTGATGCAGGACTTGTTATGCCCGGCCTCAGCCCAAGTATTCTCCGTTCTTCCCCAGTCAGACTGGTCATATAGACAGCAACATCAGGTCTTGGCCCTACCAGACTCATATCTCCCTTTATTACATTCCATAGTTCAGGAAATTCATCAATCTTCAGCTTCCTGAGTTTAGCACCGAGAGGCGTAATCCGGCTTTCACCTTTCAGGGAAATACTGTCACCACTATGACTATTGGTCATCGTACGGAATTTGTAAATACTAAAAGGCTTTCCAAACCGGCCAATCCGAGTCTGTCGAAAAAGAACAGGCTTGCCCATACTGACTCGTATTAACAATGCTGCTGCTAACATCAGTGGAGAGACTATGATCAAACCCAGAAATGATGCAACAATATCGAAAACCCTTTTTGCCAAACCAATTTTATAATGTATTACAGATAATTCTCTGCAGGCCTTTTATCACTGACCTCCCCGCTTCGCTTCTCCGGAATAAACTCAACAAGCAGATAATTATTATTTAATTCCTTCAACACTCTCATCAGGTGATTCTGAGAATGTGCTTTGATAACCAGGCTGTTGTTTCTGGAAATTGTAGATAGACATCTGAATTTCATTCTCCAGGATATGTTGTACATAATGTCGTTCATGACCCTTCCAATTCCATGCCCACGATAATTCTTATCAATTAATCTGCCAACAAAAGACTTTCTGTTAATGAAGAATCTCAGGAAAAAGTATCCGATTAAACTATCACCGTCAAACGAACCCATCATAAGGAAAGACCTGTTCTTAAACTGCCTTTCAATTGTGATTCGGTCAAAACCATGCGGATTGAAATATTCAAGATCAGCCGGATCCTGGGTAGCAATAAGGTAATACAATGCCTCCGTATCACCCCGATGAAGAACCCTGTAAGAATAAGGAGTCTGATCATGTTCAGCGAAAACAGGGGCAAGCGTTTTATCCAATTTCTTTATAAAGAGTAATGAAAACAATAAGTTGTTCACCTCTTCAATGACAACCCACAAAAAAGGCAGCCTGTGTTTTATGAAAATCAGGAAACGTTCCATCTATAAGTACTTAATCAGTTCAGACCGTAACCCTTGTTTAACTGGCAGTTGCCAAAGCAGTTTGCACCAGTTATGATTACCCTCGATCAATTCAGGACCATTAGCGGTGATAGCGATATCCCAGCCAACAGATCGGTTCTGGGCTCCAAACAAGGCTGCTTCCCTGGCCAGGGCAATAGTCTGGTCCCACATCGGAACAGTAAATCCTGTTATAGGCTTATCTGTAACCGGGTGGATATCCATATCAGGTTTGGTAATATCGCTGAACACACCGGGGCCGGTCACAATCCCGGTCGCACAATCAACAGGTGCGGCCAGATTGCCTGCTGCCATATTATCCACAGGTGAGTTGACCGATATTCTGAGGCGACATCCGATAAGATCCACAGAGCCTCCGGAAACCTGAGTGATAACCCTTACTGTATTGAGTCCGGAAGGAGACAATTCCATAAGTGCCGGATGCTGGATAATGTATTCTTCAACAAGGTCAAATCCATTCTTCCCCATATATTCTATGAGACCATCAGATGTAAAATCACTGCACTGCACTACTTCCACTTCCGAACCTATCTGTCCCGTTGAGCCTTTAAGTACAATCCTGTCATTTCCGGCTGTAAGTATCCCTGAAAGGATATCACGCGATTTTTTCAGTTCCTCCAGATTATAGTGCCATCTTTTTATAAATGGCTTGAAGTACTGCAGGAATTTGATTTTATCTGATAATAATGTTCTGGATTCAAGGGGATTCATTTCTAACTGGAATTCGTACATGAACCCGGTACCAGCCCATTTGATTCGTTTATTGTGCCGGATTTCAAAGAATCTGAAATAAAAATAATCAAGTATCGAAACATTATACTTAAAAACGGAAATTACTGCATCCCCGACAAGCCTGATTCCGGAATAACCGGAAGCCTTTTTTGCATAATTAAGGAACTTGTGAAACCTTTTGCGTTCAGTTTCTCTCAAGTAGTACAACAGGTAAAAGAATCGTCCTCGTAAGATCATTTCCGGTAAATGTGAGTTTATTTATACTGATGTTTTTGATAGATTTCATCAAGCATCTGTGCTGAACTTAAAAATTCGATATCAGGCCATTTCCTTATCACTGCTGACAGCAGGCTTTGGAGTTCTTTGAGTCCTTTATCCCGGTTATCTTTATTAATGCGTCCGATGAAATTGACCCGGTGCGTACTGATTTTAGCCGGCTTGTTCCAACGAAAGGCCGTCTCTATCTGCTTCATTGTTGTATCAATCCCTTTGTAACCCGGGGCGGTTGGCTCAAAAGCGCAATTTCTTGTATAGTATATTAATCCTGAAGGAGACTTTTTACCGTTTCGGTAGAAATGATATTTAAGCCTTCCCTTCCCATTAGGAACTGGATTGAAAGTGTTTACATAAAGATACTGGACTCCTGATATCAAAAGATCCGGCTCGAACCATGGATGAAAGACACTGTTGCTTGGCGCAAATACCCTGGACTTATATCCAAACAATTTCTCGAAAAGACTTGCTGCAGTTTTTATTGAATTTTTTAGAAAAGGTATCTGATCCTGACTGTCAAAGTAGAATTCCGGTCTGAACTGATCAAGTACCGGGACCAAACCATCAATGCTGATCGCAGCAAATTCATTATCAAAGGCCTTCCTGGCAAGGAAATTACCTTCTCTCAGTTTCATCATCCAGAACTGTACGGAGATGTGCTCCCTGCCATGCAATTCCGGAACGAAGATCCCCTGCCTTAAACCCTCTAACCAGTTATCAAAAGTGCCTGAATCAATATAATATCTTTTCAGGGTCTCGGTGAAAGGTTCATATGAATACTCACTGAAGTCGCTTCCCCTTATCTTTTTGAAGTCAGGGTTTGCAACATTGGTAAATGCAGTCATTACAGCGCCTCTACCCTTATAGTCGGTTACATTTCGGAGAACTTCAAACAGACGTTCCAGGTCCTCGCTGTCAGCCAATGTATCATATCGGTTGAAACGGTTTTTTACGAAAGGAACATTGTCTTTCTGCAACCTCGTGTAAGTATCACCTGAAGGCATGCGGATACCGCCCCAGTCATCACATTCAATAACCAGGAGTTTACGCCCGGTGCGACCTCCAGGTATATTTTTGAGGTTTAGGGTTAATGTTTCTTTCAAACCCATAGTCTTAATCCTGCGGCTCTATGATAACAGTCTTAATTCTTCCTTGTTGCTCCAGATCCAAAATTGTTTCTCTTACCGGTCTGAAATTAAAGTCACGTACCAGTTTTTCAAGTTTGGCGGCTACACCTCTTTTGTTCAGCCTGTAAATTAACAGAGGTAACTTTACACCTAACTTTGCTCTTCCCCTGGCGTTGTAAAAGAAGTCCGGGTATCTTTCGCCGTCAAGCTCATAAGGATGCAGGTATACAATCGCAGGCCTCTCCTTCCCTATTTTCCTTATAGCTCGGTCAGTAAAAGCATAGGGCAGATACCTCAGGTAGCCACCTCCGCAGGCCGGGACATTTTTTCCAAAGACTTGAATAACTGAAAGTGGTACTTCAAAGAGGGTTCGGCCTGATGGCAACACCAGTTTTACTGTTTCTTTGCTGAATCCATCCCATCCGTACCGGTTAGCTTTTGCAGGCATTATACTGCTGTCATATTCAAACCCTCGTCCTGCAATTATCTCCAGAGCCCAGGAGGTGCTTTTAGAGATAGAGAATGCGGGTGCCCGGAATCCGTATACCTGGGCACCGATCACGGATTCTATAATATCTTTTGCTCTCTGAAGTTCTTTCTTAAAGGTATCCCTATCCAGCTTAAAGACCTGATCATGGTTATACCCATGAACCCCTATCTCGTGACCCTTGTCGGCTATCAATCTCACAAGCCCGGGATATTTTGAAGCTATCTCGCCAAGAATGAAGAATGTCCCGCGAACATTGCTTTTTTCAATAATATCCAGTATACCCTGCACATTTTTTATAACCCTCTCAGTGGGAGGCATTGAGATTCCAAAACAATCCCGCATAAGAATGTTAATGCCATCCTCAACGTCAATGGATAATATGGCATTCATGAGAACCGACATCAGATTTGATACTCTATTAGAATTATGGGACGAGGGCAGATTGATTTTCCGGCATTACTTTTTTCAACCAGAAGGGATAAACTATCAGAGGGATTAAGCACGTAACAGTTAATGCAATCGATACACTGATAAGATTATGCATAATCCGAGATAAAATGAATGTCAGGCCAAGATATAACCCTATATTAATTGGAGACAGAATAACGTTTATCATCATTTTCCCCGTACCAAGAACTATAATGGAATTTGAGAACTGTAAAACATTTACGATGGCAAAGACCCCGATCGATAATGACAGCCAAAAGGGGATGTCGACCTTATCGCCAATCCATACATGATATATAAACTGATTGAAAATTATAAGAACTATTGTCCCTGCTACTACTGCCAGAGATATCTTGTTAAGTTTACCTTGCATCATTCTGATCCAGCCGTAATCATTTCTAGTATACGCGAGTGTGATCAACGGTTTAACAGGTGCAACCAATAAGCTGATAATCATTATAGGAAGATTGAACAGGCTATAGGCAATATTGAATACAGTCACCTCACCCGGACTAAACAGGTGAGCTACAACAAAGGGTACAGAACCATAAATTACCAGATAAGTAATTGAGCTCACAAAACTTTGCAGGCTCATTGCCATAAGAGATCCGGACTCCTTAAGCCTGATCAGGCTAAACGATGGACGTAGATGCGTAAACTTAAGGAGAAAAGTATATATGGAAAAGAAAAAATATATAATAACCTGATCTCCTGTTACAATCGCAGCCAATAAAATTATGTTCCCCTTCTCTCCAAATCTTGAAACTAACAAAAGAAGTAATAGAGTAAGCACGCTGCTTACCATGTGTGTTAAGCCCTCTGGTATACTATATCCATGAGCGAGATATATAAAATTTACTGTCTTTAAAATAAATCCTAGAACAACAAATGTTACAGTAACAGTCGTCAGCCAAAACAACTCATCACCTGGAATCAAAGAGGAGTTCAAAATTTTCTGCCAATCCAGGGAGGGATTTACAAAATAGAACACCAGAAGGAGAAAAAGAAAAATACCGCCGATGATACCATAAGTTGTGCTAATATGTTCCCGTCCTTTCTCATTATCTTTATTGGCAAGTGCCTGAGAGAGTTTGAGCCTCATTCCCCCACCAATACCTATATCAGCCAATCTTAACCAACGTACTATTGTATTCAGAGTAATCCATATTCCAAATTTCTCCTGGTCGAGAAAACCGAGGACTATTGGAACATAAACAAAAGAAATTAGAACTCCGGCAAGTTTAATTATCAAAGTGCCATTGACTTGCTTGAAATAGACAGAGCTTAATTCGTGAGAACCTACTGTGCGCTCTTTTATGAATGAGTACAACCTTCTGATCTGTTCCAAGTACTGCTGTTTCTTAATTGTTGGCTTATGAAGAAAACTGAGTGAATAATTTACCTCAACTTTTATTCTTATCGCGTAATAAGTTACCTAAAGGGATCTGACTCCTTATGCATTGATTACCTGTCAAATAGTTCTCTTGCATTTGTCCAATCAAAACTTTCGACAATTTCTTATTTGGCCGCCGGAACATTACACTTATAAACTGAGAAAAGGAAGAGGTATTATATTGTGACGGTTTTTTGATCGGAGTGTCAGGTCAGATATCTTGCTGAACCAGAACATTAATAATTTCGTCTCTCCAGATCAGATATGAATCCGGCTTCAGGTGTATTCCGTCAGCTTCCGCATGTTCCTTCTTTAAATATCTTCCATCTGTTAAAGATGGGTTCAGATCAATCACATATACATGACTTTGTTTAGCCAAAAAGAGCAGCGCCTTATTAAGTCGTTTCACTTTTCTGTTGAAAAACCCGGATTTTCGATAGTCTCTTGAAACGTAAGTTACAGTTGTCAATACGGGTATGATTGATTCTGATTTTAGGGTATTAATAATAAATCTCAGATTTTTAATGATCTCATCAACAGGAATATTTCTTGCCAGATCATTGACGCCTCCTTCGACAAAACAGATTTGTGGCTTTAAGCCAACAACAGTATTCATCCGGTTGACAAAACCCTCTGTAATATCGCTGCCGATACCCCTGTTTGCTACATCATGCCTGTTTAACAGTTTATTCCAATCCATTCTGCTAGTTAGTGAATTCCCTAACATAACAATACTCTTTTGTGCTGTGTCGGATGAAAAGTATTCTGTCCTTGTCAAATAATTTGGATTGTCAAGATAACTGTATGAAATAAACACCGATTTAAATGCTGTAAGGCATCGGCCAGGACTTTTTGTTTGAGTAATAAGAAGAACTAGAAATAAAAACAGAAGAATCAACCCACTAACTAATAAACTCTTTTTCACTCTGTATTTCTTCCTTGATTTAATCAGAATAAAGGTTAATGAAATTGATTATCATAAAGCTCTAATGACAGGAATGGCATCTAAAGGGAGTCATGAAGTGAGGGAAAGATGTCCCAATTATCATAATTTCCTACGACGGGCTCAAGTTCCTTATCAAGCGGCAAAACTACCATATTTTTTATTCTTTTCTTTAAAAACCCCCTCTTCCAAAGGGTTCCCGTTCCCAGTGAAAAGTTCCGCATTAATGCTATCAGACCTATTCCTTTTTCCCTGGCATAGGAAATAGTCAATTCAAGAAGATCATGAATTGCACCAGGGTACCCGATCATTTCTACCAGGAACATTTCCTTATAACAGGAGGTTTGGTTTATAGTAAAAATTGCTGCAGCGGATTGAATTCCCTGATCAAGAAAAATCATTGTATATTGCCTGCTGGGATGTTGAAGATACCTCCAGTTAAAATATCCCTGCTTTCTGTTTGGCCTTATGAAGTTATCCACGTTTATGTTCACCCTTACTAATTCAGCAAGTTTCTCAACATCAATACTACCTGAGTTATTATCCCTGAAAGGATGTGTCCTTCTTTCAGCAAATACTCCCCTAAGAAAGCTTATTGGTTTAATAACCTTAACCTGCCACGGGATTTGGCCCAGACTATACCAGCCAAGTGACAGATTAGCATTTATACTCTGACTGTTTGGAAAATTAAATAAAAATGCAGGACTATTCTCTCTGACATTATCCAACCCATGCAGGCGCATATTCTTAAAAATACCTTGTCCCCTGAATTTTGAGTGAACTACTGAATCACAAGGCTGATAAGCTCTAAGTATTTTGTCCTTGAACCTGAACTCCCATGGCCATAAATTATCTACTCCAATAATCTCTTGATTCAGTTCGGCAACTGTCAGAACAGCTTTACCATACGGCGAGTCAATAAACTTCCAATTCCAGTATCTTTCATCTCTTATAAATGATGACCGTTGCTGATCATTAAAGACTTCATTTAAAAGATTAAGAACTGGCTCTTTATCATTCTCTGTCGCCAACCGGTATCTTATGTCCATTTGATTTGAAATCTTAATTCATTTGTGCTTCTTAATGGTAAGGCTTTTCGTAATAATGTTATAACAATTAGAAACGTTATACTCTGTATCCAGTAGTTTCCTGCTATTTAACCCCATCTGCTTTCTGAGCGCGGGATTTTCACTAAGAAGCCGTACTGCCCCGATAAAAGCCTCAATATCTCCATGCAGTACGGTCTTGCCACAATTGTTCTTCTCAACTATTGTACCTATATCAGTTGCACTGTTGACGGCACAAAGAACGGGCTTGGAGTGATCAAGGTAACTTAGTAACCGTGAAGGAAACTGAGGGACTGTATAACAGCTATCCAGGAGGATCAATCCTATATCGCTCGACTGCATTAATTTGTTGAAATCATCCAGAGGCAACCGTCTGTAAAGCAGGACATTTGATTTATCGTAATTACTAAAACTGTTTTCGAGGTAGTCATAGTGCGTACCGGACCCTCCAATAAGGAAAAAAGCAGATGGATAACCGGAAAGTCGCTTTACTGCATCGACCAGAAAACCAAGTCCGTGACCCTTACTCAGGTTCCCGCTGAAAATAAAGACGCATGCCTCATTCGGGATACCGTATTTCTGCCTTATCAATGTATTCTCAACTACAGGAAAATCTACTGTGGGCCGGATAGAATTGGGGAATACTTCAACCTTACTCTCACTGAGAAAATTGTTATGTGATAAAATGTATGAAACACCCAGAGGTGACATACATCCTACTTTGTCAGCAGTTTTATAGATTAACCTCTCGTGAAATCTCAGATAACACCAGGGGATACTGTATTTCTTGAAAATTTTGTGATCGACAGACCCCTGAGGCCAGATATCCTTAAGTAGAAGATAGAAATAAGCATTATGATATTTTTTCAATTTCCTGAAAAGAACTGACAAAGTAATCGGAGGGGTGTGGCTCAAAATAATGGAAAATTTTATTCCAGGAAAGTGTTTTACAATAGCTGATGAAATTTTATTGCCCAGAGTCAGGAGGGATATTGATTTCCTCAGATATGACGTTTTCCGTATCATGCCCGTTTTAATACGAAGTATTGTCATTCCATTTTCATTGACAGGCTCCCTTGAACCATTCTGCAAGTCGTCAAGTTCTGATGCAGATACAACAAAAACTTCATGGCCATTCAACGCAAACTCAGACAATAGGTCGGAGTACAGATTCCTTTCTCCCTGACCCGGCCAGGCTATAGAAATAAATAAAACACGCATGTTTGTTACCGTGATAATATTTCGGTGTAAAGATTTAAATAATCATTAAATCGCTTCTCTTTATCATACAATAACTCCGCCCTTTCTCTGCAGGCTTTTGCATAATGCTCTTTACCCCTGTAAATCATTTTTTTAACGGCATCTGCCAACTGATCTATATTCCCGGTCTCTACGATAAATCCGGTTTCAGGGGAAATCAGCTCCGGACTCGCTGTGGCATTATAGACAATGCCTGGCGTACCACAGGCGAAACCCTCAACCGTCGTTAGACCGAAGGACTCCAGGGTTGAAAGATTTAATACAATATCTGCTGCTGAATATATATCCTTTAATTCTTCAACACTCTCAGTCCTTTCTAACCCAACAACTCCTGGCGGGAGCTTTTCAATAGTATTTAAATCAAGCCCAACCAAAACAATTACATAATCTTGAGGCAGCACAGCTCGTAACCTAAGGTAGTCATCAAGATTCTTCCGCCTGTCCCATTTCGATGCCACAGCCAGTAAAAGATGCCTTCCATAAACCCCAATCTTTCTCTTAATGGGATACGTGTCATCGGCAGGCTTGAACAGGTCCAGATCAATTCCGTTACTGATAACACGAATGGGATATTTGGCCAGAAATGATTCTTGAATTATGTTTTCCAGCCATGTTGAGACAGGCACTATTGTAAGATTACCTGGTGAATTGAATGCTTTCTTTTTTTTCCTGAAATTGGCTCTTGACCTGTCAAACAATAATGAAGATGGATAACTATGCTTTTTAGGGCAATTATGGCATTCGGATTTCCACTTTATACAGTCAATGTCAGAGAAATAGCAGCAATGTCCCGTTATTGGCCAGCAATCATGAAATGTCCAGATCAACGGGACATTTTCCCTGGCGATGAAATTAAACAAGACCGGATAATTGATATAGTAACCATGTATATTATGAAGATGAATAATATCCGGATTTACAGTTCGCATCGCATTTAGTAATTTTCGTGTGGGTTTTGCTGACCCTAACCCGTGCATATCAAAAAGATATGACTTTGCCTGATGCTTTATCAGGTCCGATCTGTTGCCGATCTTTATTAA
>Ga0116171_10004927_pt1 | contig 11860 bp, 21 predicted proteins | sample AD_JPNHW2_MetaG_FD_89798 | JGI IMG/M metagenome (GOLD analysis project Ga0116171, IMG submission 89798) | Active sludge microbial communities of municipal wastewater-treating anaerobic digesters from Japan - AD_JPNHW2_MetaG | ecosystem: Engineered > Bioreactor > Anaerobic > Digestate | place...
TGGAACAAAATTGAGCCAAACAGCAACTGCTGCAGGTAACTTCCTAACCGCTGTAACAACTGACGCAACATTGACAGGTTCAGGAACTCCAACCAATCCATTATCCGTAACTCAAAGCTATGTTACGTTGACAGGCGACCAAACTATAGCAGGAACGAAAACTTTTAGTTCAACAATTACTGGTTCAATTAGCGGAAATGCAGGAACAGCTACAAAATTAGCTACAGCAAGAAACATATCTCTAACTGGAGACGTTACAGGTTCCACTAGTTTTGATGGTAGCGCTGATGCTTCAATAACAGCTACTGTAGCAGATAATTCTCATAATCATACAAGTTCAAATATATCAGATGCAACTAATCTTAATACCGCATCTATGATAGTAAAAAGAGATGCATCTGGTAATTTTAGTGCTGGCACTATAACTGCTAGTCTATCAGGTAATTCTACAACAGCTACAACTGCTACTAATGTTTCGAGTGGAACTGTTTCTTGCACAACCTTTACAAGTTCAAGTACAAATACATTTAATGGATTAACAGCAACTACGGTACCATATCTTAATGCAAGTAAACAACTAACTAGCTCTTCAGTAACACCTACAGAATTGGGATATTTATCAGGCGTAACTTCAGCTATTCAAACTCAACTTAACGGTAAGCAAGCTACATTAGTTTCAGGTACTAATATTAAAACTGTAAATTCTAATTCATTATTAGGTTCAGGAGATGTATCAGTTGGAACTGTAACTTCTGTAGCAGCTGGTAATGGTATGAACTTTACTACCATAACATCTTCTGGTTCAGTAATTATGGGTACACCTTCAAGTGTAACAAATACATCAACCAATTCTGTTACTACAAATTCCCATACCCACGCAGTATCAGGTTTAACTACTTCAAACTTAAGTGCAATCGCAGGAATAACTAATGCACAATTAGCAAATTCTGCGGTAACAATCGGTACAACATCTATTTCATTAGGTGCAAGTTCAACTACACTCACCGGCTTATCAAGTGTAGGTGCAACTACATTTACAGGAGCTTTATCAGGTAATGCATCAACAGCAACAACATTAGCAACAGCAAGAACAATCGATGTTAGTGGTATGGCAACTGGAACCGCAACATCATTTAATGGTTCTGCTAACATATCCATACCAATTACAACAATCCAAAGTGCTTCAGCTAGTCAAATAGGAGTTGTTGATACGGCAGCACAAACTTTTGCAGGAGTCAAAACTTTCTCATCAATTCCAACAATAACAGGAACTTATAATACTTCTTACTCTCAACCATTAAGACATTTTGGAAAGTATTTTTTTAGAGAAAATGATTTTCTTCCTGTATCTTTTAGTTCTCTTAATATATATGCAGACACTATCCTTAATAAAGGTGCTGCATTAAGTAGTGGAACTTCAGTTAATATGGATTCTACACCCACACTATCATCAAGTCATATTGGGGTTAAAAGTATAGCATCTTCAACTAGTGCTAATTCAGGTTTTTATTACTCTACATCAGTTTCTTCTTTTATGACTTTAGGTGGTTATGAGATAGCGGATTTCGTTTTTCAATTAGTAACATCTACTAACACAATAGGAAGGTTTGGTTTTGTTGATTCTACTACTGCAAGTTCTCCAACAACCGCAGTAACAGATGGAGCTTATTTTGAAATTTCAGGAACAACTTTAAGCGGAAAAGTAACTAATTCTTCTGCAACAACTACAGCAGGAACAACATATACTTTATCTACTGGAACTTGGTATAGAGCGAGAATTATTACAGGAACTGCAACAACAACATTTAAATTATATAATGAAAGCGGAACTGAATTATTAAGCACAACTGCTACAAGAGCGTTACCATCTGTAGTAATAACATATGGTTTTGCTTTTTATAATACAGGAACAACATCAGTAACATTAGCTTATATAGACTATGCTTCATTATCAATTGAAAGGGAATTAATAAGATAAATTTATAAATAATATTATAGGATTTAAGAAATGACAGATGAAAACACAATATATTTAATCCAAGGTGATGATAGTAATTTTGATAGCAATATAGCTTTATCAATTACGTTAACATCATCAACCGAAATAAATTTAGCAAATTACAAAGCAAGATTTCAAATTGGAGATTATATTATTAAAGATTATGACGATATTTCATCCGGTTTAATTAATGTGGTTATAACAAAAACAGATACAATGAAACTTCCAATCGGAACATCAAAAGCAGCAGTTAAATTGTTTGATAGTAATAATAGAAGTTCAACAATTCTAAAAGATATTAAAGTTCAAGTTAGTAGAGGACAAGTAGACAACAAATGACAGTTACAGCAACAGTAAATATAAATACAGTAGATGATACAACATTAGTTCATAATACAGGTAATGAAACAATTGCAGGAAATAAAACATTTTCAGGTCTCGTTGCAAACGGTTTAGGTGTTGCTATTGTAAGTGCATCTACAATAGCTCCAGTTTCACAAATATTTCATGTAAGTGGAGCAACAACAATCGATACAATAACAGTTCCAGATAATTTTACAAATGGTTTAATACATATAATTCCAGATGCAACATTCAGCACTAGTACATCAGGTAACATTGCAATAGCTTCAACAGCAGTTATAGGTAAAGTTCTTACAATGGTTTATGATTCAGTTCAAACAAAATGGTATCCATCTTATTAAAGGAATAAAAAATGGCAGAATATGCAAACAATTTCACACAAACAGGTGTGATTGCAATAAATACAGATTTACAAGTGATTGATTGTGGTAAAGCAATCAAATCGATATCAATTCAAGTTTCATCTTTAGGTACGACTGGTGTTATAACTCCAGAATGGTCTAATGATAACACTAATTGGGTAGCAGCAACAATATATACACCAGCTGCAGTTGCAGCAACAACAATATCAGCTGCTGGTTTGTGGATAACAAACACTAAAGCAAGATATTTTAGATTGAGATTATCAACTGCAACAACTGCAGGAACAACAACAATTAGCTCATTTGGTTTCCAAAGTATAGCTATTTAAATTTTAGATGTTTTATATTATAATATAAAATATTTTATAATAATTTAATTTAAAGGTGATGTTGATATGCAAATTCATAAATTTATAACTTACTTCAAAAACGGAGTTATCGCTACTAAATTGTCGGAAAATATAGGTTGTCATATACCAGAAATGACTAGACATGCGGGTCAACGTATAACGCATGCAGATTTATGTAATCAATTAAAGCAAGATGGAATAGTTTCTGAAAATATAATTTCTGTCGGCTATGCTGTAGTTCAAAATGAAACCGTAATAATTCTTGAAAATACACCAGTGAAAGAAATTAAACTTGAAGACATTATAAAATGCAGTATTAAATCTCAACTAAAGTTTGAAGATCCCTCACAAGGATTATTTAATTTTGTAAAGGAAAGATAAGATGAAATTAATTGTTTTAAATAAAGCGATGTTTAATATTAAAAATGATGAGCTGTCAAACAAAGAATTGACAGCTTTTTTAATGTCTAAAGGTTTTTATGATGTAGATGATTGGCACCTAGATAAAGATTACTCTATTTGTACTGCAGAATATAATGGTAAAATTAAATTTGAAATGCCTGATATAGAAATTCCAGAATTTTATTTACATAGAATTAAAATGAAAGGATTAGATTTTCAAAATCGAACATCTTATAATGCTAACATGCTTAATGAATTATGTAGAAGAAATGGAAGAGAAAGATGAGCTGCCAAAGAAAACTTAGACATTATTATGGTTGCAAGATTACAGAAAATAAATGCTACTGTTATTTGTGCGGTAAGTTAATTTTAAAATATTCAGACTTATCTTTAGATCATATAAATCCACGTAAACTTGGAGGGCAATCTTCACGTAATAATTTATTACCAGCCCACAAGACGTGTAATTGTGAGAAAGATTGTATGACTATTGAACAATTTATAAAAATAAAATGGTGTATTGAATTATGAATAAATTTGACGAAAATATTTTACAAGGTAAAGTTTTGATATATGAATGTGGTGATGTTATAGTTTTAGGTAAAAATGGTAAAAGTTATAGAGTTGTTGATGAATATTTTGACAGAATAATTAAAGAAAAGCAGGCTGAAGCTCAACAAAATTATAAATAATAATATACAATTTTATGAAAGAAACATAATATGACATTTATTGACTTTGTGCAATATGCCTTTTTACCGGTAATCGGTTTTATATTTATCATTATCAAGATGATTTATGATAAACAAGAACAAGCTGAGAAAGATATCAATGAGGGTGTCGAATCAAAATGTGCTGTTGTTAATGCAAGACTATCATCTATATCTGCAGAGTTATATAGTAGAGTTAACAATATTGAATCAAATGTTATTCCTGCTCTTAAAGAAACTGTTATCAGAATGGAAACAAAAATAAGTTATTTATGTGAACAAAATAAAGAAATGATTGTTAACTTAAAAGAGACGATAAATGTTTTAAATTCAGTTCAAGAAACTTTATTAGAATTAAAAATGAATTTTAAATACTCTAAAGGAAATAAAAATGATTAGCATTATACAATATATAAAGAGATTCTTTACAGATGGTGTTTATATTGCATCTATATTAGGTGTATTATCATTTGTAGCTGCAATATATTTTGCAATAGATGCATCTAAAATTGCTGCAACTAAAGATGTATTATCTGTTTGGAATTTTGCAGTTCCAATTTTGTTTATCATTGCATCAATTGTATTATTAATTGTTGCTAAGATAGCAAATGATAATATTAAAGTTGATCTTGTTAATAAAACTATTGAAGTTGATGAAAAATAATATAGGAGTATAGAATGATTGTACTATCACCATATATATCTGAAGACATGATTGCAAAACAAACAAACGAATATCATAAAAGTGAACTATCATGGTTTAAAACTATGTTTGATAAAAATATATTTATTAGCAACAAACAAAGAGTTGAGTTGATAAATGATTTTCACGAACTCTTATCTAAAATAAATCAAAAAAATCGAGAATAAAAATGATTGGTGAAACCTTAATAAAAAAATATGAAGGGTGTAAATTAACTGCATATTTATGTCCAATGAAAGTTTGGACTATTGGTTATGGCAATACATCATACGAAGATGGTTCAAAAATTAAAGAAGGTGATGCAATAACTCAAGATAGAGCTGAAGAATTACTTAGCAATTATTTAGAGAAAAATGTATATCCAGTTTTTGATAAATTACCTAAATTAAACAATTCTCAAAAAGAAGCTATATGTTCATTAGTATATAATTGGAATATGGCTGGCTTTTTAAATTCAAATCTATTCATAGCAATCAAAGCTAACAATTACTCTGAAATCATTAAACAATGGGACTATGGTTTCAAAAATAACTTATTGGGGTTATTCAAACGTCGCACAGAAGAACTATATTTCTTCTTTAAAGATATAGAATAATTTTAACTAATATGTTGAAAAACAATCACATTTTTATGTTTATTTTTGTATCAATTGATATATAATTGATATAAAGATTAGATTACCTTTTTATTAACAAAAATAGTTGGAGACAATGAAAAAAATATTATTTACAGTATGTATGTTAATTTCGATTAACAGTAATGCATATAAAATGACCGAACAGGTAGATTCATATTCAATCACACAATATGATTGTTTATTTGATGCTGTTGCAGGAGAAGTTCGTAATAAACCAAAATCAACAAAATTAAAATATATGTGGTTCTTTGAAGGACAGAATCAACAAAATAAAAACTGGGATTATTGTAAAGAATGGAATAACAAAGGTAGATATTCCTCAAATAAAACATCAGTTAAAAAACAAATTAAAGATGAAGAAAAGATTATGATTAATACATTCAAATCACTTCGTAAATTAACTAAAGATTTTATATTAGGTGAATTTGAACCTAGTTTTGAAGATTATAGAATTATGAAGATGAAATATGCTTTCTCATACGAAGATGTTCTTATATATGTTAAAAACAGAAAAGATATGAAAGAAGTTCGTGATTATATGATTGATTATAAGATTGAAGATGGTGTAGTATTTGCTAAATCATGTGATCCAAGAAAATCAAAATGTGAAAAAACTGATTTATATAAACGTATGGTTAGTGAATTAAATTTAAAACTTGGTATTAAAACAGTAACGAAGGTTGCAAAGAATTATAAATAATAATATATAAAAGGTATTATTTATGAAAACTGTAAACCAAATAATTGAAGATGTATTATTAGATTTAGATAGAGGAGACACAATTCTCTATGGAAAATTTAAGAATAAATCTGCTGAAGTTAACTCAATTAAAACTGATGATAAAGGTTTACCGGTTGCTGTAACTAATAAAGGTGATGTACCTATTTTAAAAATAAGAATTCCAAAGTTGAGTAAATAGAATGAAAACATTAGATCAAATTATAACTGAAGCATTAAGTGAATATCATAATACAAATTATGTTCCTGGAGATAAAACAAAAACTATTGAGAATAATAAGATAGTTGATATTGTTATAGACAATTATGATAATGGTAAAGTAAATTATACTCGCAATGATGGTACTAAAGGATCACAACCTGTAGATATGTTTGAGGATACATCAACATATATAAAAACACATAAAAAAGACCCATATGTTAATATTGAAGAAATTGAAGAAGACGATGAAATTTCTGAAGATGGTGAAGGTGTAGCTCCTGTATCTAATACTTCAGGTGTTGCAACAACAAATCTTCCACTTCCAATGAAAGTTTTAAAACGCAAATATGATGAATATAAAGGTGGAAATTATATTTATAATGTAGATGAAGATACATTTAATAAATTTGCACAAACAGGACCACACCCTAAAAAACGTGGATGGGAAGTTTATGTTGATACATTTGAACCAAGCTTAGCTGAAGGTGTTAAATATTATTCAAAATTCGGTAATGTTGCATTTAGAAATCCAGCTACTAAAGGTCTAAGAATCTTCCATAAGAGAGGTTAAAATGCTAACGTGGTTATCAAATATTGCTAAGACTTATATGAACTATATTATAATTGGATTATGTTCAATATCTGTATTAGTTTATATCAAATATTTGTGGAGTGAGATAGATGCTCTTAAAAATGAAATCAAAGTAACAAATGCAATATTAGTACAAACAAAAATTGATGCTAAACTTGCAAGTGATATTAAAAACAATCTAATCAAACAACTTCAAAAAGAAGTTAAATATGATAATGTAACTACTATAGAACAACTTAATCAACAAATTGCTTGCACAAAGATATTATTAGAAGGAACAAATAAGAATGAAATTAAAGTATGTAATTCTATTATGTATGTTAAGTAGTTGTTCAACTGTTACAATGTATGATAAACCATATCTAAATTTACCTTATTTAGATGCTCCAATAATGGAAACTATTACACAAGATAACATGATACAAGCAATGAGTAATAATTTGAAGAAAATGCAAATATATTCATTAAATCAAAAAGCAATGTTAAAATCTTATAAAGATTATTATGAACCTAAAAAGGTTGTAACTAAAAAATGAAAGATATAAACATAAAATTTAATGTTAATTCAGTCAATGGAGATATAGGTATTGTAACAGGTAAATATGTTGTACAACAATCTATTGCTAATCTTGTTAAAACAATAACTGGTGAACGACCATACAAACCTGAAATTGGTTCAGGTATCAATAAACTTCTTGGTGAACCATTATCAAATGTGAATGCTGCTCTTATCAAAGAACAACTTAAACAAATGATAAACACATATGAAGATCGTGCTGAAATCATAGATATAACATCTTTAATCAACAATGAACAACAATGCTATAAGATGACGCTGTCATATACGATTGTTAATAGTGAAGAAATAGTTACTCAAGACTTGAATCTAACATTGATAAACTAAAGTTTAAATTATAAATAATAATATAAATAATTTTTAGGTTAACCAATGTCATTAGATTTAGCAAGTATTGCATCAAAATTTACAACTAAAACTAGCACACGGAAATTCTTATCTAAGTTAGCTGATGGTGGTAAATACAACGTTAATAAATTAACATATCCATTAGATATCGAAAAGAATTCAAATGTGTATATGATGATTTATATTAATGAAAATGTTCAAAATAAATCTTCAACACTAAAATTAACTGATATGGAAGGCTCTACTATAACTTCTAAAATATTGACAGATGAGAAAACAACCAAATCAACTGCAAACAGCGGTTTTTGGCGTGGTGCAACCGGAAATAATAGAATCAATACTGCAATAGTACTACCATTACCTGAAACAGGTTTATCTGCAGAATATAAAAATGAATGGAGTGCTGAATCAACTCGCTCAGCACAATTTGTAGATCAAATCATAGAACCTTTTATGAAAGAAGGTTTAAATATGGGTAACATATATAGTCGCGCAGTTGAATCTGCATCAATAGTGGGTAAGAATATACAGGAAGCTAAAAGAGCTCTATATGAGGAAGTGTTAGGTTCAGCAGGTCAAGCATATGTTGGAGCACAAACAAGACAAGTTAGAAATCCTGCTAAAGAATTTTTATATAAGACTCCTGAAAATAGATCATTTACATTTGGATATACATTAAGTCCAAAAAGTAAAGATGAATTATATGCAATATATAATATAATAAAAACATTAAAATTTTACAGTCATCCAACATTAGCAACTGGAGTTGGTAACCAAAGCTTTTATAATTATCCAGCAGAATTTGATGTTAAATTTTATACAAATGGAAATGAAAACAAATGGATGTTTAAAACATCATCAATGGGTTTATCAAACTTAAAAGAAACATTATCATCAGATGAAGGTAATATGTCGTTCTTTGAGAATTTTGATTATAGTTCAGGTTGTGCACCTAAAAGTATTCAGTTAGATTTAACATTTACTGAACTTGAAATATTAACACGTGATAGAATTGAGCAAGGATTTTAATAATGGCTGATCTTAAATTTCCAAGTAATATAGCAACAACAAATCCTAATACAGCTGCTGGTAACAGTATTGAAGTACAAGGTGTTTTGAATGGTTTAACCGCTGCAATAACAACTGCAGTTAAATCTGTTCAGGTTAACACACAAACTACAACTGTTGTTAGTAATAGTACAAAACCGTCTGAAAATTTAAATTCTTTAAAAAGTGAACAAGCAGCAGAAAATAAAAAGAAGGAAGTACATGAAGAAACTCTTCTAACTAAATCAATTAATTCGATTAAAACATCAATGAATACTGTTGGTAAACATATAGATAAAGCAACTGGAGTTGTAGGTGATGAGGTGAGTGAATCCGTAAGATCTGGTCTAGGTGGTGGGTTGTTTGCTAAATCAATAAATTCACTTACCACATTTTTTACAACAAAGTTTGGCACATATTTTAATAAAATATTATCACCAATTTTAGCATTACCCCATGCACTTGTTAAAGGAGTATGGAATTTGATGAAAGGTGGTTTTAACTTATTAATCAAAGGAGTATGGAATTTGATGGCATACACATTTAAATCTATGTTTTCTGCATTAAAATCAATTGGCAGAGGTTTAAAATCATTAGGTGGTTTCATTATAAATGGTATAGGTAAAAGTCTTAAAGGTATAGGTTCTTGGATTATGGGTATTTTACCAATAATTGGAAGTTTTCTATTTAGCGGTTTAAAAGGTGTTGGTGGTTTACTTGGTTTATTATTAAAACCTGCAGCTGGTTTATTATTAAATATATTGAAACCAATTGGAGGTTTCTTATTATCAGCATTTGGACCTCTCAAAAATTTATTATTTGGTATCGTTAAATTTGCATTCAATCCACTAGCAATTGCTAGTTATTTAGGTGTAGCATTAGGTTCTTGGATTTCAACAAAAATATTTGGAACAGAAAAAGTTAAAGAATTTTGGAATGCTATTGTAAATAAACCTCTTGAAACTATGAAAATCATATTCAATGAATGGGGTATACAGTTAAAAGAATTGTTTGGTAAAATAATGGATTGGTTAAATCCAAAAGAAATGTTAAATAAAGGTTGGAATGCAACTAAAGACTTCTTTGGTTTTGGTCCTGAAAAAACTGAAGTTGTTTTTAATCCAGCTACAATGAGTGTAGCACCTGGAATAAGTACATTAGATACAACAAAATATTTTACAAAAGAACTTGCAACTAATAAAATAAATTATGATAATACTAAAACAAGTAGTGGTTCAACAATCATAACAAATAGCATGCCAACTGCAACAACTATCAATAACAGCAGTCAAAGTGTATCCATACCATCTAATTTGAATACATATAATAATGAGATTTCATTTAATAAAAACAGTATGAGTTTAGCTTATTAAATAGTTCTTAGCAGATAATCAAAATCATATGATATGGTTATATCAGAAAAAAGTTTATTGTCTATTTTGATTTTATGGAGATATAATAGGATTGTTTTTAAATAAGGTTTGAGGTTAGTGTCGACGAAACTGTAAAGATAAGTTGTTACAAATGGTTCATCAAACGAATTATATAAACATATAATATGATTTCTTAATAAAGTAATATTAACATCTTTATTAGCATCAAGCTTGATTAAAAATTTCTTAGCTAAATAGGCTTTCTGTATATCTTCTTGAAATTCTTCTTCATCAAATATTTTTGATTTATAATGTTTTCTTGCTTCAATGTTTAAATTTGTAATATTCATATTATATCTTTCAATTTGTTATATTATTATTTATATGTATTTACCAACAAATTTACGAAATTTTTTATAAATAATAATATAAATTAAACAGGAAATAAAATGGCAGATATAATATCAAAATATCTAAATGCAGCAATCGATAAGGTTCAATCTAAAATAGATACAACCTTAGCAAAAGTTATTGAAAATACATCACCTGCACCAAGTTCAATAGATCAGTTTAGAAGTTCACTGTCAGCCGGTTTAGCAAGACCAAATCAATTTTTTGTTAATGTTGCATTGCCAAGCTTTGTAACAACAAAATTAAGTGCAACGATAAGATCATTGTTTGGTGTATCTGAATTTGATACAGATCTATCATTATTATGTAGTGAAGCAACAATACCTGCCAAAAGATTAAATGTAAGTAAAATCAACATTAATGGTATAAATAGAACATTACCATTAAACTATGAATGGGATAATATAACATTAACCTTTATAGATACAAACAAACACCTTGCAAGAACAATGTTCAATACTTGGATGAATGGTGTATCAAGTCCATATAGTAATACTGGTAAATTTTACAATGATTATATTGCAGATATTAAAATTAACTTTTTAGATAAGAAAAATACAACACGCGATTATGTTGTAATGAATGAAGCATTTCCTGTAACAATCAATGAAATTCCATTATCATGGGATTCAGAAGAAGGTTATATTAAAATTGCTGTTGAATTTGCATACATATATCAAAGTGATAAAGATTATAGTTCAAGTGCAATTTATAATTTGATTGCTAATACAGACTCAACATCAAATGTTTTAAGTAATATTAAATCTAGTATGTTAAATGCTGGTTCAACTATAAAGAATATATTTAGTTAAAGGAAAGAAGAATGATACCAAAAATTATATTACCAATTAAATCAATAAAAGTGCCATCTTTAGATAGAGAAGTATGCTTCTCACCATTTACAGTGGCAGCAGAAAAAGCAGTACTAACATTAGATAAAGAAGCATCACCATATGAACGTTTAACACTTATTAAGAATATTGTAAGTAATTGTTGTAATGATAAATCAATAAATTTTGATAAAATGAATGTTTATGAATTACCA
>Ga0116171_10004930_pt1 | contig 11856 bp, 7 predicted proteins | sample AD_JPNHW2_MetaG_FD_89798 | JGI IMG/M metagenome (GOLD analysis project Ga0116171, IMG submission 89798) | Active sludge microbial communities of municipal wastewater-treating anaerobic digesters from Japan - AD_JPNHW2_MetaG | ecosystem: Engineered > Bioreactor > Anaerobic > Digestate | place...
AACGGGATGAGGATGATGGTGGTGGCAATCGTCATCTCGTGCGGCTCGATCTTCTTCCCGAGATACTCCGGCGTCCGGCCTACCATCAGGCCGGCAATGAACATGGCAATGATAGCAAACGTGATCATCCCATACAGGCCCGACCCGATTCCCCCGTACACGACCTCGCCCAGCTGCATCATGAAGAGCTGGACAAAGCCGCCGAGCGGAGTGAACGAGTCGTGCATCCCGTTCACCGCACCGCAGGAGGCCGATGTCGTCACGACCGCAAAGAGGGCTGACGAGACGATGCCGAAGCGCACCTCTTTACCTTCCATGGTGCCACCCGGCTGGAGATCCGTGGTGGCCTGGTCGATCCCCATACCCCGGAATGCCGGGTTACCGCCCAGCTCCGCACTGATCGCCAGGCCGAGGAGCGGCAGGAAGATAAGGGTCATGGCGATAAGGAGGCTGACTCCTTTACGGCCTGCCCCGATCATCCGCCCGAACGAGTAGCAGAGTGCTGCCGGTATGAGGAGGATCGCAACAATCTCGATGAAGTTGGCAAACGGGGTGGGGTTCTCGAACGGGTGGGCAGAGTTGGTATTGAAGAACCCGCCTCCGTTGACGCCGAGCTGTTTGATCGCGATCTGGGACGCAGCCGGCCCGAGAGGGATCGTCTGCGTGGTGACAAGCGTCCCGTCTGCTGCCCGGACCGGGTCGAGCAGCGGGACAGTCACGGGCCCGGCCAGCGTCTGGACCGTGCCCTGCGAGACGAGGATGAGTGCGATGACGATACTGAGCGGGAGGAGAAGGAGAATACTCCTTACAAGGAGCACCCAGAAGTTCCCGATCGTGGCTGCGGACTTCCGAAGGAATCCATAGGCAAGCCCGGCGAGGATTGCAAGGCCGGTTGCTGCCGAGGTGAAGTTCTGGACGCACAGCCCGGCCATCTGGGTGAGGTAACTGACCCCGGTCTCACCGGCATAGGCCTGCCAGTTGGTATTCGTCACAAAACTGACTGCTGTGTTGAGTGCAAGGTCGGGGGACGGGGCACCGGCCATCGCAGGATTGAGCGGAAGAACCGGCTGTGCAAGCTGAAGGATGAAGAGGAAGAGGATACCGGTGCAGGAAAAGACCATCATTGCCGATACGAACGTCTTCCAGTCCATCTCCTCCTCCGCTTTTATCTGCGAGAGGGAAAGCAGCCATCGTTCGACCGGGACAAACGCAAAGGAAAGTACGTGGGGTTCTCCGTTCAGCACCCGGGCCATGAACCGCCCGAGCGGGACGACCGTTATGACGAAAAACCCGATGAAGAGGGAGAGGAGGATCCAGTCGGCTAGCCGCAGCCCCGGAGTTTCCGGTACAGGCGGGTTGGCCGCTGGCAGAGATGGTGCCGGAGCACCGGAACCCAAAAGCTCGTTGAGGGCAAGATTGAGTTTAAGGACGTTCACCCGGGGTTCGCCGAAGATCCCGAACTGCCGGGGCTCGATGGAATTGGCGACAAGGTCCCTTACTTCCCCCTCATCCATGCCCCGCTCGCGGGCAACCCGAGGCACCTGGTAGTAGGCAGCGGCGGGACTGATATCGGGATCGAGCCCGCTTCCCGATGCAGTAACGAGATCAACCGGTACGGGAAACGTATTGGACGGGTCGGCACTATGGAGCGCATCAACCCGTGCTTTCACTGCATCGGTCAGCGCCGGGTTTGAGGGTCCGAGATTCGAGCCGGACGAAAGGCCGGCATGGTAGGGTACCGGAGAAGTTGCAGAAGGACGGCCCCAGAAATATCCCGGGGACGTGAACGGCTGGCCGATGAGGGCGGATCCCACGATCTTTCCGTCGTGAACGATCAGATTCCCGTTTGCCTGTACGGGGAAGATAACCTGGGCAATGCCGGTTATCAGGAGGGGATAGCAGATCCCGGCGATAAGCGTGAGCAGGAAGAAAAGGATGAGAGCCGGCCTGATCTGGCCCCGCACCGCCGTGATAACCGAATCCTTGAACATGGGGGACTCGCCGAGGAAATCCACATGATGCCTGCGTTTTGGCAGCACGCATTCCTATTCCTCTGTTCGGAGCAGGGGTATATATGTCCGCGCCCGGCTCCCTGCGGGTGCACCAGGCAACGGATCCAGGAAAAACCGGATTTTCCCGCCGGTGGATGGGGTTTGGGTGGAAATCTGGTTCCATGGGCCTGGTACTAAAAGCCTGCGCCCGCGCGGAATTGATGCATCTACCAGGTCTCCCTGAGTGCAATGCGAAAATGGTTCCCGGGGCTCGTTCGCATCAGGACCCGGTTCCGGTTACGGACCTCCGGAATGTTGCTGATAACGCATCGCTGGTACAACCCCGTAATAATTATGCAGGATTACCCTTATGCAATCGCGGGATAATTTTCCGTTACCGTAATTCCGGGCTATCCCCTGTCGCTCCACTCACGGCAGGGAGGGATGGGGGGACGATCCTCAGGAAAATAGAGGACCCCTCCGGAGCCGGTTTACCTTTTTACCGCTTCCCTGACCGAGAAGGCCTCGAGCACCTGGAGCGTCACCTTTGCACCGAGTGTCGGCTGGATGGATTCGAGCCAGAGGAAAAAACCCACCCGGGGCGGTGTCGGCCGCTCGAACTTGAAATGCCCGTCTTTCATCTGGATCAACTTGTGGTACTCCTTCTTCTGTTTCGAGCGCAGGTAGATGATCAGCTCGTAACCGGGAAGGTCGGTGGCGATGATCGCCTTGGAGTAGTATTTGGGAAAATCTTCGGGGGTTATCTTCTTTCCCTTCACCGTGATGCCATACGTTTCGCAGACCGATCTGATTGCCGGCGGGAACAGTCCCCCGTAGAGTACCTTTTTCACCAGCTGGCCGGTCCGGTCCGTGATTGCCGGGTTGATCCGGCCCCCGGACCTGTTGATCTCGGTAAAGAGCCTGTTTTTGACCTCGTCGTGATACCGTTTGTAGTCGAACGGGTGTTTCATCGGGATGTCCGTTGCCCTGATCAGTTTCGGGTGGTTGTCGGGAAGATTGTAGATGATCCTCGGGCGGTAATGCTTGACAAGGCTTTTGATCTGTTCGCAGGAACTTGTATGGATTATCGCGTTGGTCCGGTCCTTTGCAAGGCGCATTACCACGGAATAGTTCGAGAGGTCGAACGATGAGACGAGGAGGAACGGAGTGATTTTCTGGCCGTAAAGATAGCCCAGCAGTCTTTTTTTGTACGCGATCTCCACCTCGAACTCCTTCAGGTCGGCAGGCGAGGTGACCACTTCGGCGAATGCAACATGGTTGTCCGAGTCCACGAGCAGCATGTCGAACTCGGCAAGGTCCTGCCCGTTGCCCCGGATCGTGATATCCCCGTATTTGGAATAGAACAACCCGTTCTGGCCCAGCCTGACCTCCTCGCGCCGGTGCGGAGCATCGGCTCCTTTCATGGCAAGGTATTGTATCGTATCGGATTTTTTGGAGATATCGAGAAACATCTCGTATACGATCGCTTCGAACCACCGGCCCTCGGCAGTCCGCATGGGCTCGATATCCGGGGAAAAGAGTTTCTTGCGTTCGATTTTATTCATGTGTCGCGTGGCGTTGATCGCGATCGCCGCTGTGGGTTTAAAATGCCTGAAATTGGAGTTCAGCCACGGGATCATAATAGCAGTAAACATTTTCTGCGGTACTAGTAGATAACAACCTGCCTTGTTTTTCCCGTCAACGGTATTATTGGAATTCCCTGCATCTCAATGCTAGTTTTCGGGCACCTCGTGAATGGTGTAAAAAAATAGTTCAGGGATTTTTACAAAGAATTTCCTGGAATTGTCCCATCACGAAATCAGTTCATAAAAATATTCAATTGTAGGATCAGGCTCACCTCCCCAAAGATCGCCCGGCTGCCATGCCGGGACCCCGCCGGGTAAGAATATTGTCTGGACACGTTATTTTTATCCGGAAGTCCGGGGGACACACCCCGGTGGCTGCCCCCCCATCCGGGCGAGAGTGGGGGTCACCTTCACAAATCGGAAAAATCTGAAGTGCCTGACAGGGTTTTACCCCAGCAGCAACAGAGTAAAATGAATTCGGGATATCCCAAGAATCTCCGGAATCTTCAAAAAAGATATCGTATCTTCACCATTACAGACTGTCTAAACTGATCCCGGTAAAGTCCTGTGCAACGGACCTGATATCCTTTACGCCAAAGGCCGTCTGTACCTGCTCGATTTCGAGCTGGTTTGCAGCATCGCACATATAGTCGAGGATGTCAACGGACAACTCCTTGTGGATCTTGCTCTTCCGCACCTGGTCGACCAGTGCAGCCATCTTCTCCGGTTGCTCCATGCGGAGCTTGGCCAGACTCATCACGCACATAGAGATCCGGGTCAGGTTCCTGTCTGTGCCGGTGATGCAGTCAAAGAAATTGCGCAGCACCTGTGCCTGGTATATCTCTCCCCCCATGACTTCACCTCCTGCCGTTTATGTTCTTCTTCGGTAAATCCAGTGTTCTCAATAGCTGGTAATAAACTTTCCGGATAAAATGATATTTTTCCTGTAAAAGACACGGGAATTTTTGAGTTTTTACCAAAGTGCGGCTGATTTGTCTGACATTCGGATGACAATCGTCATACTCTGCCGCAACCTGCCCGCGCACGCCGTCATCCGGCAGCACGCAAATTTTTTAAGAAAGGAATACCGCCAGATGCGTTGTAAGAAAAATCATGGCAGTTCGTATCCGCTGCCGATCATGCGGGAGATCGAAGGGCATCACGTACCTTCTTTCTGAGGAATTTTAAGATCCCGGGCCGGGAGCCGCTAAAGAGAACCAAGAAGCGGGCGTTTCAGGAGGAGCCAGGTCCCGGCAAGCCCTTGTACCGGGGATTAAAGCCGGATTCAATATGTTCTCCCGTTCTCCGGACGGAAAAAAATGTTGTTACTTGGCGGCTGAGACGATCTTGATGATATCGCCATTTTTCAGTTCATGGGTCTCCTTGATCCGCATCTTGGTCCGGGCATCGATAGCATACAGGAACCCCTTGCCGATATCCGTGTGCACCTGGAATGCAAGATCCCGGGGTGTGGACCCCCTCCGCATCAGGAACGCATCCGGCAGCACGTCCCCCTGCTTGTTGCAGAAATGGTTCTCGTCTTCCACCGGGTAGACGACGATCATGTCGAGGAGTTCGAAGACAGCCCGGTTGATTGCCTGCTGGACTCCCGTGCCGTTGCACTGCTTCATGACTTCTGCGATTTTGGCAAGACCGGCTTTCTGGGCCGGTGAGAGCGTGCCCTCACTCACAATCCGGAACTGCCCGTCTCCCGGCAGGTACTGGACGATATGGGCAGCGGCAGCATTGCGCAGTGCCAACTCCGACGCCGCGCTGGCAAATGCAACCTTCTGTGCCGCAAGTTTTGCACGGAGGGCTTCAGGCGCCTCATCGAACTTGTTCCCCACGACCAGCATCGGCTTTGAGATCTTCACGATCTCCGCACAGAGCGGGACGAGATCTTCGATCGATGCATGCACGAGATCCAGTTTGAGTTTGAGTTCCAGATCGCGCACATCATCCACCGTAATACCCAGACCAACGAAAGTTTCGGCAATCCCCTGCTGGATCGCAGCACCCTTTCCCTGCGACTGGCGGCTGATCCGGGTCCAGTGTTTGTCGAGGATCCCGTGAACCCACATCGTCATTTCGAAGAGAAGGAACGAGACATCGACGTCCGGATCATGGTTGCCGACACCTACGGGATTTCCCTCGCTGTCCGTCCCGCCGCTGGCGTCAATGATGTGCAGGATTGCGTTTGCCTGGCGGAGGTGATCGAGGAACTGGTTGCCCAGTCCCCTTCCCTTGTGCGCGTCGGGCACGAGGCCGGCAACATCGATAAGGTTGACCGCGACAAAGCGGTTCCCCTCCGTGCAGTGCGTGCATCTGACTTTGAGATCGGCACATGGACACGGTGTGCGCACGTAGGCTACCCCGAAGTTCGGGTTGATGGTGGTAAACGGGTAGTTGGCGATCTCGGCATGCGCCATCGTGGCAGCCTTGAAAAAGGTTGATTTTCCACAGTTGGGTTTTCCCGCAAGGGCAAGGGTGATCATGGTGGGTCCTCAGGAATAATCAGGATCAAGTGTCACGGAAAAAATCCGGACAGAATCTGACAAAGCTTTTCATCCCGGTTTATTAAAAGGTACTTATGACGTTCATTGAGAAAAAAACCTGGTACTTCGATACGCCCGGGCCGGTCAATACCGCGGATGCTGCGAAATTTGCCCTTGAGCGGGCAAGGGAATTAAAAATCCGGACCATGGTCGTTGCCAGCACCTCCGGCAAAACCGCAGAGATCTTCCACGAGATCCTGAAGGGTTCGCCAATCGAGCTTGTGGTGGTAACCCATGTTGTGGGGTTCACAAAACCCGGGGAATGGGAATTTTCAAAAGACCGTGCAGAGCAGCTGCAAAAGGAGGGCGTGAAGATCGTGACCGGCACCCATGCTCTCTCCGGCCTCGAGCGTGCGCTCTCCCGTTCGGCAAAGGTGGGGGGAGGTTCAAGGACCGAAGCTATTGCCGAAGCGCTCCGCCGTATCGTTGCTGTCGGCCTGAAAGTTGCCGTGGAGTGCGTGCTGATCGCAGCAGACCAGGGCGCGATCGGGGTTGAGAGCGAAGTTATTGCCGTTGGCGGGACCGCAAGCGGTGCGGATACGGTCTGCGTTGTCCAGCCGGCGCATACCGGGAACTTCTTTGACCTGCAGGTCCGCGAGATCGTTGCCATGCCGCGGGTACGGTAACAATGGCGATAGCTGAACTCAAAGAGGCCGTTGCGCTCCTTGTCCGGATGCCGCTGCTCTGGATACCGGGTGTTATCGGGGGGGCGTTTGCGGCCATTCTCTGGATGACCCTCCTTGTTTCGGGAGGGTTTTTCACCGGCCGTCTCGTGGTGATATTCGCGCTCGTGCTGGTCTTCTTTACTACCGGGATGCTGGCGGTCATAAGGAAAAATGAAGCAACCGGCAGGGCCTTTTTCCAGGGGGGCCTGGACTATTATTTCCGGGTTCTCCTGCCGCAGCTGGTGATCGGGTTTACCGTCCTGCTCATCTTCCTGATCTGTACCGTTGTCTTTGCCCTTCTCGGGCAGGCATCCGATCTCGGGCTCGTGGCAATCCTCACGTTCGGGATCCTGGTACCGACCCTGATGCTCACCTTCTTTTTTGACACCGCAGCCGTTTTTGAAGACCTGCGGGTCTTTGCATCGATCCGGAGAAGTGTCCTGCTCGTTTCGGAGCACGTGGTGGAAGTCGTTGTCTTTTTCATGGTATCCGCACTTCTCTTTCTTGCCGTTGTATACGGATTGATGATCGTCTGGGTGGCGATCCTGCTGGACAAGCTGGGGCCCCTGCGGGAGCTGGCAGAGAACGAGTCGCTCACTCCCGACCAGATGTCGCTTACCCCCGACCAGCTGTTCGCCATGATCGGACAGGACGGCATGTGGGTTACCGCGGTCATACTCTTTACCGGGGTTCTCATCCTTCTCCCCCTCCTCTTCAGTTACAAGGCCTGCTTTTATAAAAAAATAGCCCGCACTACGGTGACGATCGAGCAGCAGACGTATGGCGAATACGACAGCAAGGGGCGATGGTACAAGTACTGATCTTTTTATCCCCGTGAAATCATCTGGCGGCACCTGCTCCGCAGTCTTTGCCCTGTTGCCGGTAAGCTCTTTCAATGATTGTGCCGTGGTACACGGCTACAAAAAAAACAGGGAGTTTTGGAGGAGTAATACCGGGGCAGGAGTAGGGGGAGAGCAGTGGTCCCTGCTCACGAAACCGGTTTTCTCGGGATTTTTTTGCCCGGCAGATCCCGGTTATCCACAAAAACAGGAATATCGGACTCATACTATCGGGACGATACCCGATCTCCCGATCAGCCCCGTCAGGCCAGCCCGCGGGCTGCCAGCATCAGGTACAGGGCAACAGCAAAAATACCGCCTCCCAGCGAGGCGAGCAGGTTGGTCCCGGCATTTCCCCAGAATCCCTTGTTCTCAAACAATGCCCCGAGAATGCTGTCGATATTGGTCCCCACGAACCCGGCAAGGGTGCAGATAACCATCATCTGCGGGGTGATGACCGAGAGGAGCATCGCGACCGCGGAGATGGCAAAACCCCCGAGTAACGAGACGGTTTCACCCCGGACCGTGATGCCGCCGTTGGTGCCGATCGGCACCTGCCTGAAGGTCGTTATCATGCGCGGGATACCCCCCGTAACGCCGATCTCGCTTGCCAGCGTATCCGCTGCTGCCGAAGCAACGCAGCCCACGTACATGACCACGAAGACCGGCTGCTGGAAAACACCGAACAGCACGGCAGCTGCAGCGGCGATGATCCCGTTGGCAAAGACATTGCGGTATCCCCGTGCACCGCTGTGGCCCTGCTGGACGCCGATCCGCTTTTTGTACTCGAATTTATACTTCGTTGCTGCCGAGCCGAGGATGAAGAACGCAAGCATGATCAAAAACCATTCCGGGCCCTGCGGAGCCGCAAAGACTAAGAGGATAATGCCGATAAGTGCCGCGGAGAAGAGGCCGGAGAGGTCGGCGGTCCTTGCCCGGAACGCAAAATACCCGAACGTGAAACCGACAATGACTGCCGCGACAACCATCTGGACATCGGCCTGGTAATTGAGTTCCTGGATCAGCCACATGGTCATGGCAATCCCGATACCCTCGATGACCAGCGAGTCCTCGTACCGGAGCAGGATTACCTTGAGGAGCACGGCCGCGATGATGCCGAAGATCACGGTGAGAATAACCCGTTCATTCAGGTACGCCATGACAAGGACGCCGGCCCACGCAGTCGAGATGATATAATAGAGGTACGTGTTCAGGTCGTCCGCACCGGTCTGGAAGACCAGTTCCCCGAGGACCAGCATGGCAAGGGTTGTTGCAAAGACAAAGAACGGGAGAAGGCCCGTACCGTACAGGACAGCGAGCGCACAGAAGGTGTAGGTAAGGTATTTCGTATCAAAGAAATGCCAGAGGACCAGTGCAGAGAGGACGACAATGAGGCCCATCAGCCACGGGGGGGTCAGATAGGGACCGGCAAGAGTTGCACCGCCGACCAGTGCTGCTGCATATCCCAGTCCCCGCTGTCGCTGCATTGGACAGTACTTTCTTTTTGGAGTAAAAAGAGTTTTATCGTGACCGATAACCCTGCGGATTCCTACGGCCGTCCCCGCGGACATGGCCGTTGTGGACCGGATACGATCACTATATTTTATTCCACAACCAACCTTCTCCCGAATGGTGCCATCTGATCAACTGCCGAAGAACTATGAATTTGCCGAAGTGGAAGAACGCTGGCGGAAGACCTGGCGTGACGAGGACAACTTTTTTGACAGGAATTCCAAGAAACCCCAGTTCGTGATCGACACCCCCCCGCCGTACCCGACGGGCAATTTCCATATCGGGAATGCATTGAACTGGTGCTACATAGACTTCTTTGCCCGGTACAAGCGGATGAAGGGGTTCAATGTCATGTTCCCCCAGGGATGGGACTGCCACGGCCTCCCGACCGAGGTCAAAGTCGAGGAGATCAACAAGATCACCAAGAACGATGTCTCACGGGAAGAGTTCCGGAAGATGTGCCGGGACTTAACGATAAAGAACATCGAGGCAATGCGCATCACCCTGCGCAAGATGGCATTCTCCACGGACTGGTCCAACGAGTACATCACGATGATGCCGAAGTACTACAGCAGGACGCAGCTCTCGTTCCTCCGTATGCTCGCCTCCGGCTACATCTACCAGGACGAGCACCCGGTCAACTACTGCACCCGGTGCGAGACGGCAATTGCATTTGCGGAGGTGGCGTACGAGGACCGCGAGACAACCCTCAACTACTTTGATTTTGACGGGATCGAGATAGCAACCACCCGTCCAGAACTCCTCGCTGCCTGCGTGGCAGTCGCCGTGCACCCCGGCGACGAGCGCTACCATACGCTGAAAGGCAGGACGATGAAGGTGCCGCTCTTCGGCCATGCGGTCCCGGTCGTGCAGGACGAGGCCGTGGATCCCGCGTTCGGTTCCGGTGCCGTGATGATCTGTACCTTTGGCGACAAGCAGGATGTCCACTGGTGGAAGCAGCACAACCTTGCGCTCCGGAAAGCCATCGACCGCCAGGGACGGATGACCGATATTGCCGGCAAGTACCAGGGCCTGAACGCCGCCGAGTGCCGGAAGGCGGTCCTTGCGGATATGGAGAAGGAGAAGATCCTCCACCGCCAGGAGAAACTCGCCCAGCGCGTGGGTACCTGCTGGCGCTGCAAGACCCCGATCGAGATCCTCTCCGAGCGGCAGTGGTTCGTGAAGATCAGGCCGGACGAGATCCAGAAGGCAGCCCACCAGATCACCTGGTTCCCCGGGCACATGCTCCTCCGGATGGAGAACTGGGTCGAACAGATGGAATGGGACTGGTGCATCTCCCGGCAGCGGATCTTCGCCACGCCGATCCCGGTCTGGTTCTGCACGAAATGCGGCGGCATGGTGGTACCGGATGAGCCGGACCTCCCGGTCGACCCGACGCTCGTCCAGCCCAAACACCCGTGCCCGAAATGCGGCAGCACCTCCTTTTCCGGCGAAGCGGATGTCCTGGATACGTGGATGGACTCCTCCATATCGGTGCTGAACGTGACCGGCTGGGACGGCAGCGGCAACCCGCCTTATTTCCCCGCCCAGATCCGTCCGCAGGGCCACGATATTATCCGGACCTGGGCATTCTATACCATCCTCCGCTCGGTTGCCCTGACCGGCCAGAAACCGTGGGACCAGATCCTGGTCAACGGCATGGTGCTGGGCGAGGACGGCTTCAAGATGAGCAAGAGCCGGGGCAATATCATTGTCCCCGAGGATATCCTCGGCAAGTACGGTGCCGATGCCCTCCGCCAGTGGGGCGCGATGGGTGCTGCCACCGGTTCCGATATCATGTTCAACTGGAATGACGTGGTCGCGGCATCGCGGTTCCAGACCAAGATGTGGAACATCGCCAGGTTCGCGCTCATCCAGCTCGAGAAGGAAGGTCTTGACCGGAACGCCCCGGTCACGGCGCTTGCCGACCGCTGGCTCCTGGTCAGGCTCTCGGATACGGTCGGGACCGTCAGCAGCGCGATGGAAGCCTACCAGTTCGATGTGGCGCTCAAGGCCATCCGCGAGTTTGCCTGGGACGTGCTTGCCGACAACTATATCGAGCTCGTCAAGGGCCGGCTTTACCAGCAGGATGCGAGCCGCCGGAGCGCGTGCCTGGTCCTCCATACCGCGTTCGATGCCCTCTGCCGGCTGCTTGCACCGTTCACTCCCTACTTTGCCGAGGAATGCTACTCGTATCTTGGGGAGGGGGAGAGCGTTCACAAGCAGCCGTGGGTGACCTTCACCTACGAAGACGAAGCCGCACGGCGCGAGGGGAACATGGTCGTGCAGGTTGCAGCCGAAGTCCGCAAGTACAAGCATGACAACAACATGGCCCTCAATGCCCCGCTCGGGAAGGTTACGATCTATGCCCCGCACACGGTCGATGATGAAGGCGACACCGGCCGCACGCTCAATGCGGATGTCCACTGGAGGACGGACATGGCAAAACTCGACCGGGTCATCACCGATGTCGCGTTCAACCGCTCGGTGGTGGGCAAGACCTTCCGCAAGGACGCACAGGCATTCATGGATGCCGTGAAGGCGCTCTCACCCGCCCAGCTGGAGAAGCCGCCGAAGACGATCCTGGTAAACGGCAGGGATACCGAGATCCCTGCAGATGCGTTCACGCCGAAATTCTCTTACATGGAAGAGGGCGCGGAGGTAGATGTGCTCACGGTCGGCGACGTGATCGTGACGATTGCGAAGAA
>Ga0116171_10004933_pt1 | contig 11846 bp, 2 predicted proteins | sample AD_JPNHW2_MetaG_FD_89798 | JGI IMG/M metagenome (GOLD analysis project Ga0116171, IMG submission 89798) | Active sludge microbial communities of municipal wastewater-treating anaerobic digesters from Japan - AD_JPNHW2_MetaG | ecosystem: Engineered > Bioreactor > Anaerobic > Digestate | place...
ATTTTTTCCCGCTGCCGCAGGGGCAGGGGTCGTTGCGGCCGACTTTGGGTTTCTCGCGGCGGTAGGTCTCCTGACGGGGCCGTTCCGCCTCCTGCGCCACGAGTTCCTCCCCGTCGCCTCCCGCCACGGTGGCCGTCTGCGGGTGGTGAGCCGCTTCGCCGCCGCGGCCGTAGTCCACGTGGGCGGTCTTCTGCTGTTCGCTCACCAGGTTCATGCGGAAGAAATGCTCAAAGACAATCTTCTGGATGTTCGCCATCAGGTCCTGGAACATGTGGGTGGCTTCGCGCTGGTACTCAATGAGGGGGTCGAGCTGGCCGTAGGAACGCAGGTGGATCCCCTCGCGCAATTCGTCAATCGCCGCCAGGTGGTCGCGCCACTGGTTGTCAATCGTGGTCAGGATGACGTAGCGGGCCAGTTCGCGCGTCAGTTCGGTGCCGAAGAGCTGGCGGCGCTGTTCGTAGGAGTCCTCGATACGCTCGCGCAGCAGCGCCACATACTCCTCGGTCGGCTCTTCGGGCGTTTCGATGCCCGAGAGGTCAATACCCGGAATCATGGCGTGGATGTGCGCCTCGAAACCGGCCAGATCGTAGGCGGCGAGGCTGGTGTTGCGCGCCTCGCCTTCGATGGCGTAACGCTGCGCCAGGATGGGCAGGTAGTCACAGACCAGGTCCACGAGCAGGAGCGAAAGGTCCTCGCTCACGAGGGCCTCGCGCCGCACGCCGTAAATGGCCTCGCGCTGCTTGTTCATCACGTTGTCGTAGTCGAGTGTGCGTTTGCGCTGCTCGAAGTTGATTCCTTCGATGCGTTTCTGGGCGCGGGTGATGGCGTTGGTGACAAACTTGTGGCGGATCTCCTCGCCTTCTTCCAGCCCGAGTTTCTGCATGATGCCCGAAATACGCTCACTGCCGAAAAGGCGCATCAGTTCGTCTTCGAGCGAGAGGAAGAACTGCGAACTGCCGGGATCGCCCTGGCGTCCGGAACGCCCGCGCAACTGCCGGTCAATGCGGCGCGCTTCGTGGCGTTCGCTGCCGATCACCTGCAACCCGCGCGGCCAGTCGGGATCTATTTCCAGGTTGGCGGGCGGGTTGAGCACCCCCGGCCCCAGCTTGATGTCGGTTCCACGGCCGGCCATGTTGGTGGCGATGGTGACGGCGCCCACGCGCCCCGCATCCCGCACAATCTCGGCTTCGTGGTGCAGGTGCTTGGCGTTCAGGACGCTGTGCGAAATACCCGTGCGGCGCAGCATGCGCGAGAGCAGTTCGCTCGTGTCCACCGACGCGGTTCCAAGCAGAACCGGCAGCCCCTGCTTGTTCAACCGGACCACCTCGTTGATGATCGCGTTGTACTTCTCGCGCTTGGTGCGGTAGATGCGGTCGTCGAAGTCCACGCGGGTGATGGGCCGGTTGGTGGGAATGACCATCACGTCCATCTTGTAGGTGTGGCCGAATTCGGCGGCTTCCGTCTCGGCCGTACCGGTCATGCCGGCCAGTTTCTTGTACATGCGGCAGTAGTTCTGGATGGTGATGGTGGCGAGAGTCTGGGTTTCCTTCTCGATCTTGACGTTTTCTTTCGCCTCGATCGCCTGGTGCAGACCGTCGCTGTAGCGGCGGCCCGGCTGAGGACGCCCGGTGAACTCGTCCACGATGATGATCTTGTTGTCCTCGACGATGTAGTCCGTTTCTTTGTCGAAGAGGGTGAAAGCGCGCAGGAGCTGCGAAATATTGTGGAGTTCCTCGGACTTCTGGTCGTTTTCCCTCCGGATGACCTCCTTGCGCTGCTCGCGTTCCTCGCGCGAGAGGGATTCGTCTCCCTCGATGTGAGAGAACTCTTCGACCAGATCGGCCAGCAGGAAGCGGTCGGGGTTGTCGGGCGAGACGGCGACACGGCCCTTTTCGGACAGGTTGACACTGTTGCCCTTTTCGTCCACGACGAAGTAGAGGTCTTCCTCCACATAGGTCATGCTTTTTTCGCCGACCTTGCTCTTCTGGTCAATGATGAAGTCGTTCTCGCACTTGGTGAGGAGGCGGGCGATTTCGGGGGCCTGGATGAACTTGTTGAGCCGCTTGTGCTTCGGCATCCCCTTCTTCATCTGCAGGAGTTTGATACCGGCCTGATAGCGGGCCTCGTCGTTGTCCTGGGCCAGCAGGTCTTCCGCCTCCTTGGCCAGACGACTCACCTGGTCACTCTGTTTGTTCACCAGCGACTCGACCAGGGGACGCATTTTGTCGAACTGGTGGGTCGAACGCTCGACCTGACCCGAGATGATGAGGGGCGTACGCGCCTCGTCAATGAGCAGCGAGTCCACTTCGTCCACGATGACAAAGTGGTGGTCGCGCTTGAGGAACATGAACCGGACCCGGACAAAGCCCTCCTGGATGTCGCCATCCTCGAACACATCCTGCACGTCGGGCGCGGGCTTGGGAACTTCCGGCAATTCGACCGCGCGTTCCTTGCTTGGCCAGTGGACCACGAGTTCCTCGACCGAGAATCGCCCCCCGAACTCGGTGAGCAGTTCGCCCGCCTTGTCCTGGGGCACCTCGATCAACAGGGTCCGGAACGCGTTCATGATCACCCGGGCGCCCTCGAACGCGCTTGTTCTGGCGAGGATTTCCTCGGCCAGCGCCTGACTGATGCTCGAACGCGCCCCCTGCACGAGATGTTCGGGCGAGGTGGACATGTTGTCACGCAGGTAGTCGAAACCGAACTCGCTGCTCTGGCCGTAGGTGATATCGGCGGCGTACTGGGCGCGGCGGGTGGCCGGCTCCATTTCCTGCTGGATGCAGCCGACCGTCAGGCCCAGCCAGTCGAGGATGTGACCGGTCCACTGGCTGTCGCGCTGAGCCAGCATGTCGTTGAACGTGGCCAGATGGCACCCGCGCCCTTCGAGCCCGTTGAGGTACAGAGGCAGCGTGGCCACGAGGGTCTTGCCTTCACCGGTGGCCATTTCGGCGATGTTGCCCAGATGGAGCACCATGCCGCCGATCAACTGCACGTCGTAGGGCACTTCCACCCACTCGAACGGCATCCCGGCGGCCATCCAGCGCTGGCCCACGTTGCGCTTGCAGGCCTGCTTGACCACCGCGAAGGCCTCGGGCAACAGGTCGTCGAGGGTCTCGCCCTGTTGCAGACGCGCGCGGAATTCCCACGTCTTGGCCTTGATTTCATCGTCCGAGAGCGAATCGAGCTTCTCGTACCACTCGTTGATGACCGTCACGCGCTCCCAGAGCGTCCGGAGGGCACGCTCCTGGTGCGAGCCAAAAAGTTTCTTGATCAGTTTTGCAATGATACCCAGCATCAGCCGGTCTCCTCATGTTTTTTTCGTTTCAAGGCGGCGCCAGGGAAATTCAACCGGTATTTCCCTGACATTCAGCAAAAAGCAAAAATCCCGCGCCCGCAGCATCTTCGCCGCGAAACACAAGACAGCCGTTGATTCTGATCCGGATTTCTGGAAAATGCAACTGTTTCAGGTCACTCTCCCCCAATCCGGTCCATTGGTATAACACACGCCCGCGGCGCATGCAAAGCCCTTCTCGCGAATTTTCGGGCCGTCCGGGGCGGGTTTTCTATAGGAAAGAGGCGAAATATTCCCCTCCGGGGGAATCCCGGAATACCGGAAACGAACGGTTTCGGGAGAAGGCGGACCGCCCGTTTGATTTTACGCCCTATCCTTTTGAATTCCCTTGATTTCCGTCCTCTCTCATACTATTCTCGGTGTCCGATGATTACTGGCTCAGTTCGGCCTCGAAAAGCGGTTTCAGGGGAAGAACGGGAAATCCGGCATTCAGGAAAATGTCGTTCTCCGAAGGGGCTGTTTTGTACCCGGGCGAAAGAAGCGCCGTCCGGGAAAGAGCGCGGAGAAATGCGATCGGTATCCTTTCTGAGGGCCGGTTACGATAGCGGCGCCAACACCGTGTAGTCCGGCGCGCCACGGTTCATGTTCTTCCACTTTGATTCACGTTTTCAGACGGACTCTCAGCCATCCGGGCCGTGCAGGCTCTCTCATTCGATTTTCGGTTCCCCTGGAGGATCCGCCCATGCGTTGCCAGTCGCCTTTTTCCAACCGTCTCACCCGCAACACCCTCATGATCCTGTTTCTCCTCGGCGGTTCCTTCTTCTTCCTCCAGACGGTAGGTGCAGTCGAGCCGTTGCGCGTCGAGGGGACATTTCCGGAGCCGGGCGAACAAGTCAGAAAACAATTAATGGTTTCCGTCAATGGGGTCATTGTCCCGTGTGTGACAGCGGATGGGGTTTCCACGTCTCCCTTACTGTTCCATCCGGCATTCGCGGGGGAATTCAAATATGAGAGGACTCAAATCCTTTTCACGCCCTCTTCGACTCCGTCGGAGATGGTCTATGAGGTTCGTGTCAATCCCCTCCTGCGTTCGAACGACAACCGGACTCTGTCGCCCGACACTCGTCCCTTCAAGATCAGCACGTTCAACTCCTGGCTCAGCCGTGTGACTACGGATTCTCTTTGTGTCGGGCTGAATTTTCCGTTTCCCATTCAACCGGAGGAATTGAGGCCTTTTCTGTCGGTCATGGGGAAAACCCCTCCTTCCACGACTCCCTCCGCATCCGCAAAGAATGACTCAGCCATGCCCCTGGCCTTCACGCTCGAACCCGGCTATTCTTCCACCACGCTTTTCCTGAAAATTCCCGAACGGCCCAAAGACTTTCTTGTTCGAATCGCTCCCGGCTTTGAGGACCGGAGCAAGCAATTCAGAACCAGTATCCTCTGGGAGCGCGAATTTCAGTGGGAAGGAAATGACTGGAAACCCCAACTTGAAGTCTGGCAGATTCCGACAGAGGGACCCGAGTGGAAAGTCGCCCTGAAAAGTGATGTTTATATCACCCCCGAAAACCTCAACGCCTGTCTCAAAATTCAAGACCGGACAACGACAGGCACGCAGAAATGGATTCCATTCCGGGATTTGGCAAAGACCAATCCGGTCTATCAGAGTCCTCAGTTTTTTGTCTATTTTACCCCTCCAGATCCACAGAATGTAGATGTTCAGTTCGAGATCCCCGAAGGATTCTTCCCCAAAAATGGCCCTTCAACCGCACATCCCGTATCCGCCCACCTGTCCCACCGCATCGAACTGGCTTTCCAGTCGGCCAACTGGCGTACGAACCCAACGGAGAGTGGAGTGGAAACAGTTCTGCTCCTCAGGTTCAATGAACCCATGAAACGCGAGGATCTTGAAAATGGTCTGCAAATCGAACCGCCCCTGGAAAATCTGACCGTTGACGCACTTCTCTCTCAGGGGACCGTTACCACCACCCAGTTTTCCGTTTACGGCTTCTGGCAACCCGAAACTTCCTATACCGTGACCATTGCGCCGGGAACGCCGTTTGGAAAAGGCGCGACGGTGCGGAAACCGTTACGCCAATTGGTTCAGGCCGATTCGAACCTGGCGCCCCGCATCATGCGCTGCGAATTTCCCCCCTATGTCTGGGATGAAGCGTCCTACCTTCAACTCGCACTCAACCAGCGTACCACCCCCAAAAGCCTTCAGGGACATTTGACGGTTGAACCGGCGGTGGGCAATCTGGAGGTTGTGGTCGAGCGCCAGAACCAGTACAAGATCCGCGCCGACTGGGAGCCGAAGAAGGAATACCAGATCACGCTCACGCCCGGTCTGGAATTCCGGCGGAACCATGTTTTGAAAAGTCCGATTTCCGCAAAGGCCACCTCTCCGGAGAAGTTGCGGGGGACTATCCGGTTCGACCAGCCCGGCAAACTCTACTTCCCCCACGGCGAGGAGGCCGCGCTCACCATCGAGTCGCAGAATGCCGAGAACCTCCAGTTGCGCATCAGTCAGGTCTTCCCGAACAACCTCATCCATGCCGTGCGGACGATCAACAATGCGCAGGGCGCCTGGTGGACCAATATCGAGACCGCCAACAACCTGAGCGAATCTCTGGAGTCGCGCGACCTCGATTACAGCGCCCACCCGTACCGGCTCAACAAAACCCGCTTCCTGTTGAAGGACCTGATTCCCAACAACAAACTGGGTCTGTTTATCGTGGAGGCGAAGGCGGCCAACGACCTGCAGTATGCGCAGGCGATCCTGCGTACCGGCATCGGCGCGCTGGCCCACTGGCAGGGCGAGGAACTTATCCTTTTTGCTCACGACCTCTATTCGCTCGCGCCGCAACCCGGCGCCAAGGTCAGCGTGTACTCGGACAAGTACCAGTTGATGGGAGAAGCCCAGACGGGCGAAGACGGCATCGCGCATCTCACGAAATTCAACAAAAAACTGGGCGTGCCCGCCACCGCCACCATCGAAACCGCCGACGACGCCACCTTCATCAAACTCGAGCCGCGCCAGGAGGGGAAACTTCCCTTTGAAGCGGGCGCCCCGGCCTATGACGCCACGCAGTACGACGGCTACCTCTATGCCGACCGCCAGCTCTACCGCCCCGGCGACACGGTTCACCTGCGCTGGATCGTCCGGCAGAATTACGGCGACGCCGTCCCGGGGGTCCCCCTCAAGATTCAGGTGCTCAAACCCGACGGCAAGACTCTGGTTGACGAGCCGACGCAGTTGTCCCCCCTGGGAGGGGGCAACCTCGACGTCCAGACGCTCGCGAGTCACCCCACGGGCCAGTACATCGCCCAGGTGCTCGTTCCGGGGGCCAACAAGGTCGTTGCCTACTACGAGTTTCAGGTGGAAGAGTTCGTGCCCAACCGCATCAAGGTGACGGCGGAACTGCCCGAAAAGAACTGGGTCGCGGGTAAGGCACAGGAAGTGCGCCTGCAGGCCCTGCATCTTTTCGGGAAACCCGCCGAAAAACGCCACGCCACCGGCCGCGTCGTGTTCGACCGAGCCTACAAGTCCGAGCGCTGGCCCGACTTCCAGTTCGGCAACGATACCAAGTACACCCCGAATCCTGTGCCTCTGAAGGAATCCGACACGAGTTCTTCCGGAACCGCGACGCTCCAGTTCGACTACAAGGCGCCCCCGCAGGTGACGTTCCCGATGGTGGCCACGGCCCGGGTCCAGGTCCATGAACTGGGCGGGCGCGCCGTCAACGCCAGCGCTCAGGCCAGTTTCTTCCCGTCGGACCTCACCCTGGGTCTGCGGATGAATCGGAGTGAAGGGCCGGACGGCGGGATGGACGTCCACGTCCTGGCCATGACGCCCACGCAGGAACCCGCGCAACTGGGCGAGGTGGAAGTCGTCCTGGAAAGGCAGGTGTGGAACTACTACATCCGGCGTTACTACTCGCATTACGATCCGAACTTCGAGCGCGAGTTCGAGGAGGTCGAGGTACGGAAAGTCCCCCTCGCCAACGGTCAGGGGGCGACCACGTTCAAGCCCGAGGATTACGGGTATTACCGTGTGACCGTTCGTTCGCCCCGGACGCCGCAGTTTGCCAATAATTCTTTCTACGCCTATTCCCGCCATTACGAACTGGCCAAGGCGCCCGACGCCAGTCTCATCAATGTGGTACTGGACGCCAAACAGTACCAGCCGGGTCAGACGGCCCAGATCCGGGTCGAGTCGCCCTTCGACGGCAAGGCGCTCGTGGTGGTGCAGGGCAGTTCGATCCGTCGCATGATCCCGCTCGACATCGTGCAGGGAGTGGGGGCGACCAGTTACCTCGTGCAGGAAGACGATTACCCCAACGTCTGGGTCGAGGCCACCGTGGTTCACGCCATCGAGAAGAACCACAGCCAGATCTACCCGTTCTCGAGTTTCGCGATGGCCAACCTCAAGGTTCTGGTTCCCGAGCGCGAACTCAAGGTGTCGCTGCCCAACCTGCCCGTCGAGGTGCGTCCCAAGGGAAAACGCGCGATTGATCTTCTGGTCACCGACTCCCAGGGAAAACCGGTCGCGTCGGAAGTGACGCTGGCCGCCGTGGACGAAGGGATTCACTCGATCAAGGGATACGTCAACCCCGATCCGGTGGCGTATTTCTCGCGCTCGCGGCGTCCCGACTTCCGCCGGGCCCACTACTACGACCAGGTGGCCTACGACTTCACCGAACCCGCGCCCGGCGGCGACCAGGACGCCCTCGCGCCCGCGTCGAAGTATCTGGGCCGGGCGGACACCAACTGGATCAAGGCCGTGGCGCTCTGGTCCGGCGTGGTCCAGACCTCCGCGACCGGCCAGGCGCACATCGAGTTCGACGTGCCCGAGTTCAACGGCCAGCTGCGCCTGGTGGCCGTAGCCTGCAATGACAAGGCGGCGGGCGCCACCGCCGGTTCGATCTTCGTCCGCCGGCCCTATATCCTCCAGACCAACATGCCGCGTTTCTTCCTGCCCAGCGACCGCGCCAACTGCCGCGCCGTCCTCTACAACAACACCTCCGAAACCTGCCACGCCCGCGTGACCTGGGCGGCCTCCGGAACGCTGACGGAAACCAACGGCTCGATGGACTTCGACATCGCGCCGAACGGAGAGGGAAACGTCCTGACCGAGTTCTCGGCCCGAGCCGCCATCGGCCAGGGGCAGATCGCCTGGCATGTCGAGATCGCCGACGCGAAGGGCGCCGCACTCGAAACCTTCGATGAGAAGGACCCGGTTCCCGTCTGCGAACCGACCGGGTTCCAGTCTTTCGCGGAACTCCATGTTCTGAACCCCGGCGAGACCCAGACCTACCGCAACACCCGCTTTCTGGACAACGACCTGACCGAGCTGGAAATCTCGGCCAGTTCCGACGTATTCCTGCGCCTCCAGAAAGCGCTCCGGTATGTGGTCGGGTACCCCTACGGCTGTGTCGAGCAGACCACCTCGAAGCTCTTCCCGCTCTACCTGTTGCGCAAGAACCAGAGCCTCTTCCAGGCCGCACTCGAACAGCCGGGGGAGGTGGATTTCTACATTCAAGCGGGTATTGACCGGCTCTTCTCGATGCAGACCGCCTCGGGCGGACTGGGATACTGGCCCGGCAGTCCGGAAGCGTCGAGCTACGGCTCGGTGTACGCGTTCCACGCGCTTGTGACCATCAAGAACGGTCGCGAGAAGTTCTTCCTGCCCGATCAGGGGTTCCAGGCGCTTCAGAAACATGTCCGGGCCATCGCCCAGACGTCGGTCCAGAACCCCTATCTGGGCGATCTGTACCTGCGCGCCTACGCGGCCTACACCCTGGCGCTTGCGGGAGACAAGGAGGCCCTCAGCCTCATCCAGCGATTCGACGCCATTCCGATTCCCCGCGCTTCGCGTTTCCTGCTGGCCGCCGGACTGGCCCGCCTGACGCAGGACCCGGCCCGCGTGCAGGAATACCTCAAGAAGGCGCCGTGCGTACCCTACACCCAGCGGGAAACAGACGAAACCCTCAACTCCGAGATCCGGGGAACCGCCGTTGAACTCGTGGCGCTGGCTCAGATGAACGGGACCCTCGAGGAGATGGCGCCTCTGGCCAAGACCCTCACCGACTCCCTGGCGGGCGATCATTACTACACCACGCAGGAGAACGCGTTCATCATTGCGGCCCTGTGCGACTACTTCAACCGCCTGCCCGGTCAGGACACCAGGGCCACGATCACCAGCGCCTCCGGCGAGACGAAAACCCTCGAGGGCAAAACCCCGCAGAAAGTCCAGCACAAGGGGCCCAATGGGGCGTTCACGGTCAAGAATGAAGGGCCCGGTATTTTGCAGGTCAACGTCGTGACCCGGGGAATCCCCGAAAAGGGCGCGACTGAGGCGAAGAGCGAGGGGATGGCCATCCGCCGTCACATCACGAAACGCGACGGTTCCCCGCTCGACAGCGAAACCTTCAAGCAGGGCGAAAGCTATGTCGTTGAGGTCGAGATCTATTGTAAGAACGAGTACAAGAATATCGTGGTGTCGGATCTCCTCCCCGCCGGGTTCGAAGTCGAGAATCCCCGCCTGAACGCCGGGGGCGAAGCCGGGTCGAACTTCCCGCACAAGGCCGTCACGCCGTCGTTCCTCGAGATCCGCGACGAGCGCGTCGTCCTGGCGTTCAACTCGCTCGATGCCTGTGAAAAGGACGAGGCGGAGAAAACGCACCACTACTATTACGTGGTCAACTCCGTCACGCCGGGCCAGTTCCAGTACCCACCGATTCAGGCGGAGTGCATGTACGACGCCACGGTCCGGGCCAACTCGGCGGGATCAGAAATTACGATCAAGTGACCGGTCTGATCCGGGAGAAGAACAAAGGAAAATCCACCTGAAAGGAGGGACAAACGATGCAACGGAATGAAGTCCTGCGATTTATCCGGAGCAATCCGGCGGCTTTTGTCGCGACTCAGGAGGGCGATATCCCCCGTGTGCGCTGCCTGATGACCTTCCGCGCCGACGAGGAAGGGATCACCTTCGCCACCGGGACCCTCAAGGACGTGGCCCGGCAACTGCGGGCCAATCCGAACGTGGAACTCTGCTATCTGAACCGCGAGCAGAACTTTCAGTTGCGCATCACCGGACGCGCGGTGGAACTGGACGACTTGTTGTTGAAGCAACAGGTCGTGGAGAAATTCACCCTGCTCAAACCGTGGATCGAGCAGGAGGGACTTGACGCGCTGGCGCTCTTCCGGATTCCCTCGGGCCGCGCGACCGTCTGGTCACCCGACAACGCCTTCGACCCCAAGGAGTCTTTCGATTTCTGAATTGCGGGGCGTGGAGTGTGACAGGAAAGGAAACCGCGGGTTCATGAAAATCGCGCGCCGGATCATCCTGTTCCTGCTCGGGTTGCTGGCCGTTTTCTTTGCGTTGGGAACGCTTATGTTTGTTGTGATCTCGAAGATCGCCAGGGATAGCAATCTTCCAGAGGCCCATGAATATGTCGAAATAGCATTCGTGCAGGGGGGGATGACACTGTCCCTGTTTGGTATCCTCATCTGGCAGGCCCGAAAGAGGTGAGGGATTTGACTACGCCAATCAGGAGATTGGCGCTCCCGGGAACCGCTTTCTCCCCCTGAGAATGGGCATTTTTGGGAGGGCGGACGTCTCGCCCGCCTGAAAGGAAAGCCGAGGTGAAACACAATCAACCAGATCGCCCCGGACCTGGGTTCCCGCTTGCGCGGGAATGACGGAAAGCGCGATTGTGGTTGGACCCCAAGGCGAAAAACTCATCAAAATCACCCCACAAATTATTCCAAAGAACCTCTGCCAGAAAGCGTGATAGTCACCCGCCCGCGCCGGTTCCCGCGGAAGCGGGGTTGAGGCGGGCTTCCGCGTCGATGAGGAACGACCCACGCGAGACGATCCGGTCGCCCAGTTTCAGGCCCTGAAGCACCGGGTACCAGGCGCCCGTACGCGGTCCCAGCACCACGGCGCGCGCGTCGTAGATTCCCGGCGACGATTCGACATAGACCACTTGGCGCGTTCCCGTGTCAATCACGGCGCTTTCCGGGACGGCCAGGACGCGTTCGACGCGGATCCTGTCCATCTTCATGCCGCAGCCGCAGGTCCGGCAGATGCCGGGCTGGTCGCTCAGTTCGTCGGGGTGCATGGCGCAGGCGTACCCTTCCGCCCAGCGGTCGGTCGAGGCCGCCTGAATACCGGCGAGTCCGGGAACACCCGGCGCCTGCGCGGCGCCGGGTGTAGCGGCCTTCTGTTTCTTGTCGAGTTTCATCCCGCATTTGGGGCAAGTATCCGTGACTTTGTCGGTCACCACTTCCGGATGCATGGGACAGACGTAATAGTCCGCGCCCGGCGCGAGTTTGGCCAGGAACGCGTCCGCATCCGCCTGGTTCAGGGTCGGGAGTTTCACGGCGGCGCCCTCGGCGGGTTTGTCCGCCGGTTGAGCGGGAGCAGCGGCGGGGGTCGTGGCTTTCTGTTTCTTGTCGAGTTTCATCCCGCATTTGGGGCAGGAGTCCGTCGCTTTGTCGGTGACCACCTCGGGGTGCATGGGACAGGTGTAATAGTCCGCGCCCG
>Ga0116171_10004934_pt1 | contig 11843 bp, 11 predicted proteins | sample AD_JPNHW2_MetaG_FD_89798 | JGI IMG/M metagenome (GOLD analysis project Ga0116171, IMG submission 89798) | Active sludge microbial communities of municipal wastewater-treating anaerobic digesters from Japan - AD_JPNHW2_MetaG | ecosystem: Engineered > Bioreactor > Anaerobic > Digestate | place...
CTGGCGGCGTGCGGCTCCAACATGGACGGCACTCCGATGTCGTTGCCACAGAACGCGAATCGTTGGAAGTGTGACCAATGCACCAAGATCGTGCTCCGTGAAGGTGACGGCGTCGCACTGGTGTCGTCGGCTGAAACCGCCACTGCGGCGACCCCCGTGGGCGTCTCGGGCTGGATCCCGTTCGAGATCGCGATCACGTTCTCCGTGGATGTCGCCTTCCAGCCTCAGATCACCCTGAACTTCGATGCGGCCCTGCAGGCCGGTGGCACCGGGTACTACCGCCTGTACTTCGCGTCGACCCCCGCGGGCGACTACGGAACAGCGGATGCCGTCACCGTGAACGACGCCCTTGGCAACGCGGTTCGCGGAACCATTTCCGGGAGCTCTGTGTCGTTTGCGTTCGACTACGACGGCAACAACCAGGGCGGCAGGACCCCGGGCACCAACGCATCCGTGGTCCTGGTGTGCGGGAACTCCGGCAGCGCCAAGGTGACCGTGGTTACCGGCACCATCACGAACTCCACTGTCGTTGTGATCTCCGCGATCTCGTCCGCTGACCCCGGCTACGAGCCCTAAGCCATGGCCATTACCTTCGACGGCATCAATCGCATCATCTTGCTCGACGGAGCCATCACGGTCTCGATCCGCACGATGTATTCGGACTGGGTCCGCTGGGTCGCCACCGCCGACAATGCCCGGTTCGCCGTGGCGTTCAGCACCGTCGCAGATCCGCCCACGGTTCCGCTGTACGCCACGCTCATCAACGGCTGGCTCGTGCGACCCATCGGAGGTGCCTACATCCTGACGCTGAATCAGGGCTTCCTCTACAAGGACGGCGGCGGTGACCCGTTCTCGCCGGTGACCTCCGGGGCGGAGCCCAGGATCCGCTACGAGAACCCCGTCATCGCCGTGGGCTACGACGTCGGCGGCGGCGGTCTGACGCAGCAGCAGGTCCGCGATGCCATGATGCTCGGAGCATCCCCGGGGGTTCCCGCGGCGACGTCGATCGACGGCAAGCTCAAGAAGATCAAGGGTGACACCGGGCTCATCGGTGGTCTCTTCTAAGATGCCATTCCTGCTTCCCCTGATCCTGCTGGGGCTCCTGGGCTTCACGCTCTGGGGTACGATGCAGCCCGCGCCCGTCGAATCCGATATGACGGTTGTGAAGCAGACCTCACGGCTTCAATGGGACTCCCAGAACTCCGACGGAAAGGACCGCGCCGATGTCTATACTGAGTTCACTTCCAAGGTGTCTGGTGAGCGTCTCGGCATTGCTCTGTTTGATGGTGGCCGTGAGCTGCGGATCCGGAACCAGGACACCGAGCTCTGGAGCTACGAGTCCGCCCGGTACACCTACCTCTGGGACCCCAGCTGGGACGTCGGGGCCTGGGTTGCCGCCAGGCCCGGAGCGGACCCCGCAGCCGACATCGGGATCCGTGTCTCGCCTGTTCGTACCCTTTACGGGTTCCTCAGCCCGGATGTCCTCGTCGGCTCCCGCAGCGCCGGCGTCGGCGCCTCGGTCTATGTACCGCCGGGATGGATTCCTCGCAGCTGGGATCGCTTCGGCCTTGGTGTTGGCTATCTCGTTGATTACGGTGGCGACCATGCTGGATGGGCGCCGTACCTCTCCCTCTCCACTCGGTTCTAAGGAATAACCCCATGGGCATCCTCTCATCCATCGCCTCCGATCTCGCCGACAAGGCCAAGGAGAAGGCCGCGGCCGCGGTCCCGAAGTCGGGCTGGGCCTCGCGCAAGCTCTGGATCTTCGCCGGCGTCGCCCTGACCCTGGTCTGGATCGGTCGCGGCAACCTGGTCTCCATCCTCGACGGGCTGATCTGGCTCACCGCGGTCTACCTGGTCACCCAGGCACTGCAGGACATCGTCACGGACTTCTCCACGGCGTGGGTGAAGCGGGAGCAGATCCGCTGCGATGCCCAGGTCATGATCGAGCAGTCCAAGCGGGATCCCATGTCGATCCCGCCGGCCCCGAAGCCGTAACTGACCACCACCATGGACACCGCTGCCTAGTCGGGTAAGCTGTGGCCTCAACGCTGAACAATCCTCAGGAAAGCTCCCATGCCCACGATGCCCGTCGCCAGTGAAGCCCAGTACCGCTATGCCGGCCGCCGCGCCGGTCTGATGCGCACCCAGCAAGCCTTCCTCGCCGGGAGCACCGGCATCACGGGTCCCCAGGGCGCCCAGGGCGCCACGGGCCCCAGCGGCGGTCCGACCGGCCCGACCGGCGTTGCCGGCGGCACCGGCCCCACGGGCTACACCGGCTACACCGGTTACACCGGCCGCACGGGTCCCACGGGCCCCAGCGGTGGTCCGACCGGCCCGACCGGCGGCACCGGCCCGACCGGAGCCTGATCCGGCGCTGTCCCGCGGCACCGAGCCGCGGGCAGCGTTGTTCCTGCGTGAAACCGTCAAGGCGGCGTCCCATGGGCGCCGCCTTGCGGCGTGAAATGGTGAGGCCAGTTGACTGCCAGTAAAGTTGGGGTACGGATGGGGTCCATGACCTTCCCTGACTTCAAGACCTGGGTGCAAGACGTCCTGCACCCCCGCGATCTCGCCACGGGGCGCGGCCCGTACTGCTTCGAGACCGAGGCCTGGTACCAGGTCTACCGGAACAAGCACCGCATCGCCGAAGCGCTGCGACCGCTCTCCGTGCTCGAGATCGGGGTCCGCTACGGTTACGCCGCCCACGCCTTTCTGACGGCCTGCAGCGTGATCACCTACGTCGGTGTCGACGTCGACGATCCCGTGATCAACGCCATGGGAGAGCCGACGTGCGCCTGGGCCATGGAGATGCTGAGCCGCACGACCCCCGCCAGGGTGCTCCGTGGGCTCATCAAGGTGAACACCCGGACCACGGATATCCGGAGTCTGCTTCCGAATCGCACCTTCGACCTGACCCACATCGACGCCGATCACACCTTCGCCGGGGCCCTCGACGACATCACGAAGGCCTGGGAGCTCACCTCGGGCGCCATGCTCGTCGACGACTACTTCGGGTCCCCGCCGGTCCGCGACGCCGTGGATCGTTTCGTCTCGACCTCCGGGGCCCTCTTGGTGACGTCGCCGAGCGGTACCGGTGAAGCCCTCCTCCTGAAATGAGCCCAGACATGAAGCCCATCGTCATCCTGACCACCATGGTGAAGAACGAGCACGTCGCGCTGCCGCGACTGCTTCGGAGCGCCGCGCAGGTCTGCACCCATGTCGCCCTGACGGACACCGGGAGCACCGATGACACCGTCTCCGTTGCGGAGACGGTGTGTCGCGAGCTCGGTCTGCAGCTCTTCGTGGACCGGCAGCCCTGGGAGGACTTCGGCCGGAGCCGTACCCGGAACCTGGAGCACGGTCGCCGCGTCGCCGCCTCGATCGGGGACCCCAAGAACTGCTACCTCCTCCTCATGGACGCCGACATGGAGGTCCCGCCGGGCACGTCTCCCCGTGATGAACTCCCGGCGCTGGGCATGATGGCGCAGTGCGATGGGCGCGCTGTGTGGTGGAACATCCGGGTCCTGCGCGCCGACGTCCCGGCGAGCTACGTGGGCCGCACCCACGAGTACATCAGCCATGCCTCCGTGATGACCTCCCTGGACTGGTTCCAGATCGACGACCACTGCGACGGTGGCTGCCGAGCCGACAAGTTCGAGCGCGACGAGCGCCTCCTCAGGCTCGACCTCGCCGAGAAGAACGACAGCCGGTCCATGTTCTACCTGGGGCAGTCCCTGCAGAACCTGGGTCGGAAGAACGAGGCCAAGGAGCTCTATGACCGCAGGGCCCCCTTGATGGACTTCCCCGAGGAGTCCTGGATGGCTCGCCTCGAGGCCTCCCGGTGCGCCACTGGGCCAGAGCAGGATGCCCGGGCCTGGGAAGCCTATGTGACGCGGCCCTGGCGTGCTGAGCCCCTGGCCGACATCGCGAGGCGCGCCAGCGACGCCGGGAAGCACCACGTCGCCATTGGGGTCGCCGAGATCGGCAAGAAGATCCCGTTCCCGGCCACGGAGTCCCTGTACTGCTCCCGGGACGTCTACCAGTGGGCCTTCCGCTACGTCGAGATGATCTCGTCGTTCTACATCGGCGACATGGAGCGCGGCGCCGCGGCCTGCGAGTACCTCCACTTGACCCCGGGGACCCCGCACAGCCAGCTCGCCATCAACAACGGGATCTTCTACGCCAGGCCGATCCCGGGTGAGCGGAAGCCGCTGCCCTTCGTGCCGCCGGCCGGCTATGCCCCGGCGAGCCCGTGCCTCCTCAGGACCCCCGAGGGCTGGATCGGGCTGATCCGCGCCGTGAACTACCGCATCAGCCCCGAGGGCTACTTCCCCCTGATCGCTGGGGGCTGGGCCGACACGGACCGCCCCATCATGACCAGGAACTTCCTGGTTCGCTACGACTCGAGCTGGAACTCGATCGGGGAACCCCTGGAGCTCGTGGCGCCCCGGGGCTGCAATCCCAAGGCCTGCATCGTGGGCTACGAGGACCAGCGCATCGTGCGCTTCGACGCGGATGTCATCGTGACCGCCGGGGTCCACTGCGACGACAGCCCCGTGGGCCAGCCCGAGCTCTGGGAGTCCACCTGGGACATCCGGACCGGGCAGCAGATCAAGGCGAGGAAGCTGAGCCAGGGCAACAACATCGAGAAGAACTGGCTGCCGTTCCAGGGCGGCTACGTCTACGGTCACAGCCCCGCGCTCACCCTGCTCGACGGCGACGGCCTGAACCCAGTCCAGGTCCCGCTCGATCTGAACCTCAACGACTTCAGGGGCTCCGCAGCACCGATCCCGTACCGTGGCGGCTACCTCTACATGGTCCACGAAGTCGGCATGATGCCGCGGCGCACCTATGTGCACCGCCTCGTCTGGGGCCTCACGGGCTGGAACAACCTCACCGTGAGTCGGCCCTTCCTCCTGCACGGCCAGCCCTGCATGGAGTCCTGCTTCTCCATCAACGCCGGGCCCGACGGCCTCGTGTTGTCCTGCGCCCGAGAGGACGCCGAGATCTACACCATCACGGTCCCCTTCGACATCGTCGACGGGCTCATCGACAAAGGAACCAAGGCATGACCGCTATCACGAAGTGCCGGATCTGCGGCAGCACCGATCTCGCCGAGGTCGTCAACCTGGGCTCCATGGCGCTGACTGGGATCTTCCCGCGGCCCGGGGTCCACGTCGACGAGGCCCCGCTGCAGCTCCTGCGCTGCGCCACGGGCTGCGGCCTCGTGCAGATCGCGGAGACCTACGATCTCAGCAAGATGTACGGTGCCACCTACGGCTATCGCAGTGGCCTGAACCGCTCCATGGTGGCTCATCTCAGCAGCCTCGTTGCTGATATCATGGATCGCGTCGACCTCGCGGCCGGCGACGTCGTCGTCGACATCGGTGCCAACGACGGCACCACGCTGGGCTTCTACCCGGATCGAGTCCGCCGCATCGGTGTCGACCCCAGTGGTGCCAAGTTCAAGGAGTTCTACAAGTCAGGTGTAGAACTGATCCCGGACTTCTTCTCGGCTGCCAAGCTGAAGGCTGTGCTGGGTGACAAGAAAGCCAAGGCCGTGACATCCTTCGCGATGTTCTACGATCTCGAGGATCCCCTGGCCTTCATGAAGGAGGTCGCCGAGATCCTCTGTGACGACGGGATCTGGGTCATGGAGCAGAGCTATCTCCCGGCCATGCTCCGGGCCAACGCCTTCGACACGATCTGCCACGAGCACATCGAATACTACGCCCTGGCGCAGATCGAGTGGATGGCTGAGCGTGCAGGTCTCGCCGTCATCGCGGTTGACGAGACCAGCACCAACGGTGGCAGCTTCGTGGTCACGCTGTCCCGGCGTGACTCCGCGAGTCACGTCGGCGCGTTCTGGACCACGTTCTTCAGCCCCGGGGTCCAGCGACTCCGGGATCAGGAGACCAGGTCAGCGCTGCGGGATCCCATGGCTTACCGGGCCTTCACGCTGCGAAGCACCGCCGCAGTGATGGTGCTCGAGGAGTTCCTGCGCGAGGCCAAGAAGGCTGGCAAGACGTGCTGCGGCCTCGGAGCTAGCACCAAGGGCAACGTGGTGCTGCAGTCCATCCACGGGATCCGGGATCTCATCGCGACTATCGGCGACGTGAACCCGGACAAGTGGGGCTGCGTCACCCCGGGGACCCATATCCCGATCGTCTCGGAAGATGACGTCCTCGCTGACGATCCCGACTATCTCATCGTGCTGCCCTGGCACTTCCGGAACAACTTCGTCGAGAACCCCAAGTTCAAGGGGCGCCGTCTCGTGTTCCCACTTCCTCAGCTGGAGATCGTGCAGCTATGAAGACCGCACTCATCACCGGGATCGCCGGCCAGGACGGCGCCTATCTCGCCCTGCACCTCCTTCACAAGGGTTACAAGGTAGTCGGGGCCCGGCGACACGGCAGCACCGGGGAGTCCTGGCGGCTCCAGCAGCTCGGCATCGAGGATCGCGTCGAGATCGTCGGGTTCGATGTTCTCGAGGACGCCTCGGTGCGCCGCGTCATCGACCACACCTGCCCCGACGAGGTCTACAATCTCGCGGCGCAGAGCTCGATCGCCTACGGCCTGGAGTGCCCCCAGTACACCGCGAACACCAACGGTCTCGGCGTACTCCGCATCCTGGAAGCGATCCGGGAAGTGAACCCGGCGATCAAGTTCTTCCAGGCGAGCTCGTCGGAGATGTTCGGCGACGTCCGCGGCACGAACTGGCAGCACGAGGGCACCGCGTTCAACCCACGGTCCCCCTACGGCACCGCGAAGCTCTTCGCGCACTGGAGTGTCAGGAACTATCGCGAGCTTCACGGCATCCACGCCAGCTCCGGGATCCTGTACAACCACACGAGCCCGCTGCAGGGTTCCGAGTTCCTGGCTCGCAAGGTCACGAAGCACTTCGGAACGTTCAACCAGGGGGTCCTCGAGATCGGCAATCTGGACGCCAGGCGGGACTGGGGTTACGCCCCGGATTACGTCGACGCTATGTGGACCATGCTGCAGCAGCCCCGTGGTGACGACTACATCGTAGCCACCGGCAAAACGACGTCGGTCCGGGAGTTCATCACGGCGGCCGCGGCGCAGCGGTTCGCCGACCTGACGTGGTCCGGTGAAGGCGTCGACGAAGTCGGCGTCGACCAGACCGGCCGCGTCGTGGTTCGTGTTAATCCGAAGTTCTACCGCCCCGTGGAGAACGGAATGCTCTGTGGTGACAACACCAAGATCAGGACCTCGACGGGATGGTTCCCGGGCACACCAGTGGCTGAAATCATCGCCTACATGCTGCGGGCCGAGCACGCCACCCGGAAGACCTAGCCGGATTAGATACCCGGCACCGCCTGTCCGAACGCAGAGGGGTTCACTCCGCAGAAGTTAGTAGGCGCTAGGCCTTGTATCCGGTAAGCAAGACGGCGAGGCCCAGCTACGTGCTGGGCCTCGCCGTTTCAAGAATGATCCTTGGGGTCAGCAACGACACACTGGACAGATGTGCCGGTTCGGGATCCTTGTCGGCGGACCACGGAGCTGTGCGCTGCAGCCCTCGCAGAAGTCCGTCACCGACTTGACTGTCAGTCAAGTGTCGCCATAACCCGTGAAGTGCTGCTTCCCGGAAAGGAACAACCCATGTCCACCGAGTCCCTCTCGGCTTTCAAGTTCGCATCATCCTACGGACGCTATCTCCCTGACCTGAAACGGCGTGAGGTCCCAGTCGAAGCCTTCGAGCGCGTCATCGCGATGCACCGCAAGAAGTATGAGGGAAAGGAAATCGAAGCGGATCTGGCGTATGCCCTGTCAGCCATGAAGGATGGACTCGTGTTGGGGTCCCAACGCGCCCTGCAGTTCGGCGGCGTCCCGATCCTCCGCAAGGAGGCCCGGATCTACAACTGCACCACGAGTTACGTCGACCGGCCCCGCTTCTTCGCGGAGTGCTTCTGGCTCCTGCTCTGCGGCTGCGGCACCGGGTTCTCGGTCCAGAAGCACCACGTCGCCAAGCTACCCACGATGCTGGCTCCGCAGGAGAAGGTCCACGCGACCTTCGTGGTTCCGGACACCTGTGAGGGCTGGGCTGACGCCCTCGGTGTCCTGATGGCGTCCTACGGCATCGCATCCCCGGAGCACGAGAGCTGGATCGGCACCACGGTCGACTTCGACTTCAGCCAGGTCCGCCCCAAGGGATCCACGATCTCCACGGGGTCCGGCAAGGCCCCGGGCCCGGAACCTCTGAAGATCGCCCTGGAGCAGGTCCGAGGGGTCCTGCAGCGCCGCATCGCCTCCTTCGGCATCGGCTCCGACTACATGCTGCGCCCCATCGACGCCTACGACGTCATCATGCACGTCAGCGACGCCGTCCTCGCCGGCGGGGTTCGCAGGAGCGCCACGATCTGCCTGTTCTCCGCCTTCGACGACGAGATGCGGAACGCGAAGACCGGGAACTGGCAGCAGGAGAACCCACAGCGCGGCCGCAGCAATAACAGCGCGGTGTTACTCCGCCACGACACGTCGTGGGAGCAGTTCAGCGACCTCTTCATGCAGGCCCGGCAGCAGTACGGGGAGCCCGGCTTCGTCTGGGCCGACAGCACCGAGATCACCTACAATCCGTGCGTCGAGATCGGGTTGTATCCCGCGATCACGAAGCGTGACTTCCACGAGGTCATGTACGGGAAGACCTGGCAGGCCAATGGCCACGGCGTCGCCGAGGGCGACGAGCTCCTCTCGGGCTGGGCGTTCTGCAACCTCTGCGAGATCAACTCCAAGGCGTGCAAGACGGTCGAGGACTGGGAGCGCGCCACCAGAGCTGCTGCCATCCTGGGCACCCTGCAGGCCGGCTACACCCACTTCGAGTACCTCGGCGACGTCAGCACCGCCATCGCGAAGCGAGAGGCTCTGCTCGGGGTCTCCATGACCGGGATGATGGACAACCCGAAGTTCACCTTCGACCCCGAGTTCCAGCGCGACATGGCGCAGCGCATCCTCATCGTCAACGAGGACTTGGCGCCGCGCATCGGGGTCCGACCCACGGCCCGGGCGACCTGCGTGAAGCCGGCCGGCTCGACATCCTGCATCCTGGGGACCTCCTCGGGAATCCACCCTCACCACGCCGCGAGGTACTTCCGCCGGGCCCAGGCCAACGAGATGGAAGCCCCGCTGCAGTTCTATGAGCTCCACAACCCGGGCGCCGTGGAGCGTTCCGTGTGGTCCAAGAGCGGCACGGACCGTGTCGTCACGTTCTGCATCGAGGTCGCCGAGGATGCCCTGACGAAGCGGGAGGTCGACGGGCTCCAGCAGCTCGAGTACGTCAAGCTGACCCAGGAGAACTGGGTCGCCGCGGGCTGCGTGAAGTCGCGCTGTGCCCAGCCCTGGCTCCGGCACAACGTCAGCAACACGATCTCGATCCACCGGGACCAACAGGTCGCCGCAGCTCGGTACATCTACGAGAACCGGGACAGCTTCGCCGGGGTCAGCATCCTGGATGCCTCCGGTGATCTCGACTACGTCCAGGCTCCGTTCTGCGAGGTCCGGTACCCCGAGGAGCTCGTCAAGGACTACGGCGATGCCGTGTTCTTCGCCTCGGGGCTCATCGTCGACGGGCTCCACGCCTTCGGCAACAACCTCTGGCTGGCCTGCGACACCGCCATGGGCACCGGCGAAGCCAGCAAGCTCGCCGAGGCCCCGTCGTACCCGATGCGCCAGGATCTCCTCCCGGATGCCATCAAGAAGGCCTACGACGACGTCCACGCCCAGAAGAAGGACTGGGTTCGCAGAGCCGTGAAGTTCGCCCAGAACTACTTCGGCTTCGAGCCCGGGGATCTCAAGAAGGCGGCACAGGCCCTGAAGGCCCCGAGGAAGAGCACCGACGTCGCCATGAACAGCGGGGCGCTCATCAACGACTACGAGAAGGCCGTGGCCCCGTTGCGCCGCATGACGTACTGCCTCAAGGAGGTCAGCAACCTGAAGCGCTGGAACGACCTCACCAGGGAGCACCAGCCCGTCGACTTCACCAAGATGGTCGAGAACGAGGACGGCACCGTGAACGTCGTCCTGGATGCGGCCTGCGCCGGGGGATCCTGCACGCTCCAGCTCGCCTGAGCTCCGGGGCCCCGCGTCGGAACCCCGCCTCTGGTCTCAGGGGCGGGGTTCTTTCGTTTCTGCTGGTCCCCGCTTTACTGCCAGTCAACTCGGCATAGCCTTTTGGCCATGAGCCAGACCAACGCCATGCTGGGCGCCGCCTTCTTGGACCCCAATGTTATCTGTGCCACCATCGACCCCATGGGCATGGTGAAGGCGCACCGCGGCGCCATGCCGGTCTACGCGGGCACGGCGCAGCGCTGGGCCAGCAGCCCCGGCGGGACCGCGGAGTCCCTGGGACTCAGCGAGCTCGGCGGTACCCCGGGCTTCGAGGCTGGCAACGCGCTCATCATGAACCCGCACTACCAGGGGCCCGCCCTGCAGCTCCCGCCGGGCACGATCCGGACCACGGCCATGATCCAGGCTGAGGCCAGGCTCGCCGAAGCCATGGTGCTCGCCAAAGCTCAGAACGGCCGGCCCGGGGCACACCCCGTGGACGCCGCGGCTGCCCTGGGGCTCCCGCCGCAGCCCGAGACCCAGGCGCCCGAGGAAGGCTCCGCGATCAACCGCCCCACGCCGGTCGAGGGTCTCGTCGGCTTCAAGATGGAGCCCAGGACCCCCATGCTGACTCCGGGCCCCATCGGGAAGTTCCCCACGGCAGCTGAGATCGAGGCGGCTGCCAAGGCGGCCGCGGGCCCCGTGGAGACCGTTCCGGCTCCGGCGCCGCTGAGCACTCGCGTGGACCCCCTCGCTGAGCTCCTCAAGGCTGACCCGGAGCAGATGCCGGTGCGTGAGATCCTCCGCAGCCTGATCCTGGCCCTGGACCTCGGGTTCAACGGGAACCAGGACCTCAAGAAGATGCGTGCCGCGGTGGCATCCATGGCCGACGGCGTCCGGAAAGGGATCCTGTGATCAACAACATCAAGGAAGCCCAGACCATCGGCGAGGCCTGGCGCTATGCACGTCAGCATCCCAAGCAGGGTGCCGCGCTGTCCCAGGAGGAGTGCGCCGCACAGCTCGGGATCTCGGAAAGCTACCTCTCCCTGATCGAGAACGGGAAGCGACCGAACCCACCGGTCAGCTTGGCGAAGCGCATGGCTGCGGTGTCCCGGTACACCCTCGAAGAGCTCCTGCCTCCGTGAACGGTCTCCGCTGGGAGACCCAGCTTTCCTGAGCGGGCCGAACCAGTAGGCTGGGAGCCATGTCGACCAACGCGGTCTCATCGGTCAACTCGACGCAAGGCGGCGAACGCCGCATCCTGTCCGGAGCCGCGGCATCCGCTGTCATCGCCGCGGCGTCGTCCAGCACCGAAGCCGCCATCGCCCCGGATGCCTTGCTGGAGCAATGGGAGAACGATCTCCAGGTCGCCTTCGGGCTCAGGGCCGACGGCCGCCTCGTGGTCCCGGTGCAAGTCACGGACCCCGCGGTCCTGCACGACAACGACTTCTGGATCGGTCTCAACCTGGGGCTCCCGGAACTCCGGTACCGGATGTCCGGGGTCACCTACGTCCTCGGCGGCTCCGGGGGCTCCGGGCCCACGACCTCCGGGCTCAGCCTGCCCTGTCTGACCAACGGGCTCAAGAAGGGCGTCGCGGTCCGCACCCTGGACAGCGGCGGCATGAAGTGCGACGTCGCCGGCGTCGGTGTCGGCTCCGTTGCCGGTGGCCTGTACCGCGCCGTGGGGGTCATCAACGCGGATGTCTCCGGGGCGACCCCGGTCGAGATCCTGATGTCCGGGATGCGCATCGATCTCACGGGCCCCCAGATCGACTTCCTGA
>Ga0116171_10004935_pt1 | contig 11836 bp, 7 predicted proteins | sample AD_JPNHW2_MetaG_FD_89798 | JGI IMG/M metagenome (GOLD analysis project Ga0116171, IMG submission 89798) | Active sludge microbial communities of municipal wastewater-treating anaerobic digesters from Japan - AD_JPNHW2_MetaG | ecosystem: Engineered > Bioreactor > Anaerobic > Digestate | place...
CTGGACTGAATATGTCAGAACATCCTTATCAGGATCACTGAACACCGAATCCAAGTCAGTGACTGTGTAAGGTGGTGCGTCTTCATTCAGGGTAATATCTTTCATCGGGCGTAATACAACCGGAGGACTATTAGTGGTCAATTCAGCCTTGATAACCGCGCCGTTGCCGGTCCAAACATTCACACCCGGATTCAACAACTTGGCAGATACCCCATTAATCTTAAAACGAATTGTATCGCCGGAAACCGCTCCCTCATCAATAATAGTCGTTAATGGATCGTCCCTATAGACCGCAAGAAATCCGTATTCGCCGGCTTTGGTTACGGTAAAACTGCCGCATAATATTCCTTGAGGATCATATGCATTGATTTGTGCTCCAATCGGAATAGGCATACCCTGATACATGCTGCTGTTGCCATAAAAGCTAACCCATTCATTGGTTGGTTTTATTTGCGCTTGCAAACAGAAACCAATGGCCATCGTCAAAAAGATTGCAATAATGAATTTATTCACTCTCATTGCCAGTTCCTATCTTCATGATATCATTATCGGTTTCAGTACAGCAACAACATCTTTTTCATTTCTTTAAATTCACCGGCTTCTATTGTGTATATATATAATCCACTAGTTGCTCTGCTGCCCCGTTGATCTCTGCCATCCCAAACCACCTGCTGCTCGCCGGCCTTCATTTGCTGATCCACCAAAGTCACAATCTCCTGACCGAGCGTGTTATATACCTTGATCGTCACATGTACATCCCGTGGCAATTGATAACCGATTGTCGTATGCGGATTAAAAGGATTAGGATAATTTTGTGATAGAATATAACTGGTCGAAATCTGATTAAAATTTTCCTGAACACCGGTCATCTTGTCGGCCACATCGATCACATCCCCCATCTCTGTCCATTTCAAGGAGATAGGCACTCTTTCGTTTCCAAAATACAAATTGATTTCTTCTCCCGGTTTGGTGCCTTCGTCGATCTCAGTGGTGGGATCATCGCGATACACAGGCATCAAACCAAAGGTCCCAGCTTGGTGAACAATAAACAAACCACACTCGTTTCCCTCCCGATCTCTGGCCGTAACCGCTGTGCCAATAGGCAACAGGCTCCCCCGGTAAACGATGTTTTGACCATACAAATTAATCCATTCATTAGTAGGGTTGATGAATCCGGCAATACTTTCCGTACCATTCCCGGCCGATTTGGTTAACATCGGTGTTGCCTGCAACATCGGTATAATCCCGGATAACGGCTGTGGATAGAGCAGATTGGCCGGCTGGTTCAGTCTCAGCCAATAGCCCAGATAGGGCGCCATTACTTTGAGCGTACTGAAGGAACGTAATTGCGGGACAAAGGTCTGACCAGCACCATTGTAGCCAAGCGCCACGGTCATGTTGTTGATCACTGAGGAGAAGCCGTGGCTGGTTGAGTCAGCTTGTGAGGGAAGATAACTCACCAAATTCCAACCTGTTTCACAGGGAATTGGAGTGATAGAGGGATCGGCCTTCAAACCGGACACAATCAGGGTGTCAGGAGATGTCATTTTGATCCAATAACCGTGCAAATGATCCATAAGTGGGAGTGATGATAATGAAGGTAGCATTGGATCAAAAGTTTGTCCAATTTTTTCAAATCCCAAGGCAACTTTAATTTTTGGCAAGATACTCGCTAATAGTACGGTTGTTGAATCATTGGGAGTATCGACATTCCAGGAAATGAGATTCCAACCAGTTAGAAGAGGTACTTTGACGTTAGTTTCAGGTTCTGTAACAATGATGTGGTTAAATTTAGTCTCGGTTGAGGAGCCACAAGATCCAGCTAAGGTGAGTCGAACAGTGTAAATCCCTGGGACAGAATAGGTATGATCGGGATTCTGTAATGAACTTGTTTGTCCATCCCCAAAATTCCATAGGTAGCTTGAAACAAGGCCGCTAGCCCTGTGCGAGAATTTTACATTGAGCGGGGCCATCCCTTTCTGAGGAAGTGTGTCAATATAAATTGTTGGAGCATTCGCTGTTAGTACAGTATAGAATAATGTGAAAGGGCCACAACTATATAACCTAGGTTCATATTTGATCTGGATAGGATTTGATCCATGGGGTGCATTTATATCCGCAGAAATTTTAAAATTGAAAGTGACCATATTTGAGGATGCTGTAATTGATTGATTATTATAATAGATATAATATGGCATGTATGTTGTGATATCAACTGTTGTTGCGCCACTACAGCCACTTGTATTGAAAGTTTTTGAAATTGATTTAGATTCGCCGCGCAGTATGCGTAATACGTCGTCTGAAGTTACATTAATTAATGATGACTTAGAAACAGTATTAAATCCACCGGAGTTTTTAGCTGTCAAGCTGACTGAATAAGAGCCAATAGATGTATAAGTGTGGGTTGGATTCATATCATTGCTGACTTGGCCATCACCAAAATCCCATAAACGAGAATTGATTGTATCTCTAGAAGATTCAGAAAAAGTAACTGTCAAAGGTAATTTCCCTGATACTTTGGAAGCTGAAAAGTCAATAGAAGGGACATTATGACCGGCGATATAAACTACATTCTCTTTTTTAATTATACTCTCTCCTGCAGGACCTACTACCTTAAGTGTTACACTTTTCCCTCCTAAAGTTGCAAAAGTATGCACTGGGTTTTGCAATGTACTCGTAGAGCCATCTCCAAAATCCCATAAATAACTGGTAATATCGCCAGATGAGTTGTCTGAAAAAATCACATTTAGCGGAGCTTTCCCAACTGAGGGAGAAACAGAAAATGCAGCGCTTGGAGGAATGGGGTGGCGGACATTGATATAATTTGTTTTCATCGCGATGTCTTGGCCACCAGGTCCAATCGCCTGCAGGACAACTGTATAGATACCCACAACATCATATTGATGAGTTGGATTCCTTTCGTTGCTACTCGTACTATCGCCGAAGTTCCATTTCAAATTTTCGATATCCCCAGTAGATGAATCGTAAAAGCATACCTTAAGTGGAACCATGCCAGACACCGGTGATGCGGAAAAATTGGCAATCGGTTTTATTGGCGATCGCACGATAATATAATTTTTTCTGGTGCATGAATTTGCAAATCCTTCTCCTTTGGCAGTTAAGACTACGGAATACGTACCACCCTTTTGGTAAGCATGGGTGGGGCTTAATTCAATACTACTATTTCCGTCACCAAAATCCCATTTAAAATTTGTATAAATTGGAAATGATAAATTAGTAAAGATAATTGGTGCGTTAGTTAAAGAATTAATAGGTGAAGCTGTGAAGTTGGCTTTTGGGTACGTGCCTAAATTATAGTTATTGTTGCGATACTTTGGCCACGGCCCCGATGCTAAGCCATTGCTGCTGCTATATATAGCGTAGAGCTTTTTATCGCTAGATCCCACATAAATCGTACCATCAATTCCGATAGCGGGGCTATACACATCACCGCCTGTAACAAACGCCCATTTTTGACTACCATCGGGATTGATTGCGTAGAATTTATTATCAGTAGATCCTACATATATAGTACCATCACTGCCAATGGCAGGTGAAGAGTATATATCATCTTTTGTGGAAAACTCCCACTTTTGACTACCATCGGGATTGATTGCAAATAGCTTATTATCCAAAGACCCTACGTAAATCGTTCCATCGCCACCTATGGCTGGAGAAGAATAATAAGTACCGTAAACTGTTGGAAATGCCCACTTTTGACTACCGTTGGGATTGATAGCGTATAAATTTTTATCTTGGCATCCGACATATATTGTGCCATCGCTGCTTATAGCTGGCTCACCAAAAGCATACAAAAAAGATGATCCTTTTGAAAAAAACCACTTTTGACTACCATCTGGATTGATGGCATATAACTTCTGAGATGATTTTATATATACAGTACCATCACTGCTGATAACTGGAGAAGAAGGATAATCCCTTAATTCTGTAGTAAATGCCCACTTTTTACTGCCGTTGGGATTGATGGCGTATAAGGCATTAGTATTAGATCCGACATATATTGTGCCATCGCTGCTTATAGCTACAGGGCCTAAAATATCCTTATTTGGGCTAAATTTCCATTTTAAACTCCCATCCGGTTTGATGGCGTATAAAACGTACCATGATTCTATATAGACTGTGCCATCGCTGCCAATTGCTGGACAGGATATAAAATATTCTGTTGGGAATATCCACTTTTGGCTACCGTCAGGATTGATGGCATATAAATTATAACCGGATGCAATATACAACGTACCGTCGCTGCCGATGGCAGGACTGGATGGAGCTTCCGAGAACTTAAAAGCCCATTTTTGCGTGCCCATCGTCTGGGCAAACAAACTTGGCAAAATGAGACAATATAAAAATAAAATAGTACAAGCGATGTTTCGTTTCATGATTAGCCCTTTCATCCATTGGTATAGAAACAGCATTTTTTGTCTCTTCGAATTCACCAGCCTTCAGTTCATACAGGTATAATCCACAGGCGGCCATTAACTGATAGGAAATTTGACAGGTGGCCGGCCGACAGGAAACATCCATGGCCCGGTGGAATGCCGTGCAACGACGCCAGGCCGGGCTGGTGCAACTGATAACTGATAGAAAATTTGATTTTGCTAAGGTCAAAAAAATCGAGGAAATCATCCTCTCTCCGGTGCCCTGATACCCATCCATTTCCCCGTTTATGGGCCATGGGACCAATCCGGACACCATTATCGTTTCCACCCACAAGCAAATTCAGGACCTAAAACAAAAAGCACAACAATATTATCCAATTGATAAAAATGTTGTGCTCTTTCTCATGGAAAACCCCACTGATTATTCCACTACGAGACTACTATTTTTTGAAATGTATCAAAACTGGAGCCTATATGCAAGCAAATTTCTATTCCAAATAGCTTCATTTTGGTCTCCAAATGTGCTTCTAATTGTACTCAGTTTTATCGACAAAAAGGTGCAAAACATAAGCACTTTTTTCATGCACTTTTAATACATTTCCAACCACCTTTTAGAGGTGTTTTCTTGCAGGTTTTATTCCAATGATTACAATGATTAAAGATAGCCTCCAAGGTTGTTGTCTAATGACCTTTCCAATGTACATTTATTGCACCTTTTAACATAAAAGAGATGCCTATTGTCATCCCTTTTTGATCGTTTTTATCCCATCTGAAACCAATGCCGATACTCGACACCAAGCTGCTGCAGATAAATCCTGATGGTTGAAGGTTTTATTTTCAATCTATCTGATATCTCATTAACACTGTAACCCGCAATTCGAGAGACAAAGATCTGTCGCTCCATCGGTGACAGCATCGACTTGAAAAGTTCGAGATCCATTTTAAAAACCAGTTCATCCTCCAAGTGCTTCGTAGATGTACTTGATGTCAAATCACCCTTACCGTCGCCGGACTTTTCTCCATTCTCTCCATCAGAGTAATCGAAATGATGAATCTGCACTTTTCCCTGATAATACGGTATCGGATGATACACATCATTGTTTCCTTTATACTGGCCATGTCCGAGGAAGTGCCGAGTTCCTGAGCGTAACTCCGATGCACGATGTTTCATGAAATTTACCTGCTCTCCAATCGAGAGAGCTTTGCCTCTCGATTGTGCAGACTGTAGATTCAAGTGGTTGAACGCCAAGATATTTTGCAGCAGATCAGGATCCCCCTTTGATATCCTTTTGGCTTGTGAATAGATTACGTCGAGCATAAGACCTCCAAGTTTGTTCGGAATTCTTATACCCATTTTGAGATTAAAATATTATCAGTTGGATTATTATTTACTTGCCAATTAGTACAGAATTTATTATAATTCACATAACATAGCGGTCCGGCAATGGTATATTCAGGTGGGGTTTACCATGATCAGAAGAGCGCAACTGTCTTTCATCGAAAGAGGATGATAGAGGGTTGTGCTTTTTTGTTTTGTATTGTCGTTGAACGATAGACATGTGTGATTATGAGGAGGCCACATACGGCTTGGCGCTCTGAAAATGGGGAAACGGCTGGGTATCCGGCGCTTGACAGATGATGATTTCCTCGATTTTTATGGCCCCAGCAAAATCAAATTTATTAGCAATTATCAATTTTCGCAGGAGTGGCAAGATGAAAAATCTTGAATTATACCGTCTTCTTACAATTGTTCCATTGCTGTGTCTCTTTGGCATCTCGTTTTCTCAAGAGTCTATTGATTCAAATTATTTTTTACGTGAAGATATAAAAGCTATAAATTCGCAACCTGAAATTAAGAGCAGCCCAGCTTTTTTAACTGTTAATGAAGCATCGTCAGTTATATATGATGATTTTCTTATTAATGATGACGCAATGGGAAAAGGACCCAGTCAAAATTTCCCTGCAATCTGCATGGGGGAAAATGGCAACTATGTAATTGCTTGGGCTGATTATAGAAATGGGAATTGGGACATCTTCTTTCAGCAATTCGATCCACAGGGAAATCCATTAGCATCCCCCTGTAGAGTAAATGATGATAAGGGAATTGAGTTTCAAGGCTATCCAGCAATCGCCTTGAACAAGCTTGGTGATTTTATCATCTGCTGGTTCGATTACCGTAAAGGATATTATGATATTTTTTATCAGTGTTACAATTCATTAGGAGTCGCGCAGGGTCAAAATAATGAATTAAGTAATGAGGATCATAAACTTTGGTTTGTAGATACGGACATCTCAGTCCAGATAAATGATATTGGCAATTCTTTGATAACTTGGGCTGATGCCCGCACTGGTAAATACGATATCTATTATCAACTAATCGATGAAACAGGTAATAAGGCTGGAGAAGCTATCAAAATTAACGAGGACCTGCAGATCAGTGATCAAATCGAATCTGATATAGCTGTTGATGCGCATGGAAATTTTATTATCGCTTGGATGAATGCACAATGGATTAAAGATATAAAAATCACTTTTCAACGAATCAATGCCTATGGAAATAAAACAGGAGTCAATGTTAAAGTAATTGATACGAGTCTCAGTGATAAAGTATACTCCTATTTATCAATTGACTTAGATGTTCAAGGAAATTTTATTATTGTTTGGGGGAATTATTATGAGGTATTTTTTAATCGTTTTTCTCAAACAGGAATACCCATGGGAGAATCAGTTAAAGTAAATATCAGTTCTTCAACTTCACAAGGAGTGCGTTCTGCATCAATAAGAATGAATGAAAACGGAAGTTTTGTAATAGTATGGGATTCAGGTCAATATTTCGATGAAGCTGAGATATTTTTTCAGCGCTATGATTCTACAGGAACAAAATTAGGAGATTTCATTAAAGTTACTAATAATGCCAGCGCTTTTAAGGGAAAATGGGCGATTACAAGCGATAGGAACAATAAATATGTGTTTATTTGGCTAGATAAATACATTGGTCAAAACCGGGTTTTTTATCAATTTTATTCTACGAATGGCATTAAAATTGGCGAAACCCAGAGACTTGATAGTGATAACTTGGACATGATTCATCAATCACAACCTGTAGTCGCTATATGCAAAAATAACAGTTTTACAACTGCTTGGGTAGATTACCGAAATGGTCATTCTGATATCTTTTGTCAACGGTATGATTCTCTAGGAAGTAAACTAGGCGATAATTATAGAGTTAATGACTCTGAAAAAGGAAGTCGAGGTAATCCTTCGATAGCGATGGACGCGGACGGCAATTTTATTATCGCATGGATTGATTCTCGTGTTAGAGGGAATGATGTTTATTATCAATGTTTTGATCATTATGGAAAACCAATAGAAAACAATAAACGAGTAAATATGAATTATTCTACTTATATGCTTCAATCTCCTTCTGTCGTTATAAGTAGAGCTGGCGATTTTATCATCACGTGGATGCAGCCTCATTCTCCTGACTCCTATTCTGATTCTGGTAATATTTATTATCAACGTTTCATCAATTACTATATGGTCCTTGAAGGAGTAACAATTGTTAATAATAACCAAAGTACTGAAGTAGATAACAAAAATCCAACGATTGCAATGAATGAAAAGGGTCAATTTATTATTGCGTGGAAATGCTATAATGTAAATATTCCCTCAGACGATATCTATTTTCAAAGATTTTCTTCTTCTGGGTCACGCATTGGCACTAATGCTAAAGCAAATGACGTGGGGACGGGAGGTACAGAGCACCCATCGATAGCATTGTTTAATAATGGCAAATTCATTATAACTTGGACTGATTTTAGAAAAGACACAGGAAATTGGAATGTTTATTTACAGCGTTTTAATGAATCAGGCGTAAAACAAGGTACTACTTCTAGAATCAATGACGTTCCAGGTTTTACATGGCAATTTTACCCCAATATTGCTTTTGAGAATGGGGGCAACTCTATCGTTGTTTGGCAAGATTACAGAAATTCTAGGGATAACCCTGATATAATAGGGCAACGATTTCATCCTGATGGTTCTCCCTGGGGTAATAATATCAGGATCGTAACGGATGGACCAGGTCATGGTGAAATTGCTCCGAAGACTTGTGCAAACTCCAATCGTATTACTTTTGTATGGCTTGATAATCGCAGATCAAAAGGTTGGGATGTTTTCGGAAAAATCTGTGACTGGAACTGGGAAGGAGAATCTATTTCAAATGTTATTTCAGATAAAAATCGACAAATTGACCCCAAAGCAATATTAGTCCAGAATTATCCCAATCCCTTTAATCCGACTACCACCATCGAATTTGACCTGCCCATGCCAGAGAAAGTATCGTTAAAGATATTTACACTTAGAGGGGAAGAGGTTGCTAATTTGTTAAGTGGAGAATTATCTGCTGGTCCGCACAAAGTAATTTGGAATGCCAGCAGAAACGCAAATGGAGTCTATTTTTATGTTTTACAGGCCGGAAGCTATCGCGAAGTTCGCAAAGCGATATTAATAAAATAAGCCTTAAACATGGTTCACCACTGAATGTGTGTCAGCATTCAGCAAAGTACACCCTCGGCTGGCGGCCTTTTCTTCCAGTTTTGTGGCAGATGGGCTGCTAATTTACAGTAAGGATAGTCAGAAATATTGCGGCTGACAAATTAAAGATACTCTTCGGGATTCACATCATGATGCTTAGCTGTAGTTACGAGCGAATAAATCAAAGCAGCTTTACCAGCTGCATCGTGTGAGCCGTAAGTTCCTTGGTGAACCTGAAAATATCCAACAGCAGATCATAGCTTGCCTTGTAGACAGGCAATTTGTCGTGTTTTGTCATATTAATAAATATTTTCGATCCCGCTTCGCGGGATACTGTTAAATAGCCAAATAGTCACATAGTCAATCCCTGACACAGCGAACCGAAAAACCACTTTGCTTACTGCCGAGGCCGCGGTTCACGCCTGAAGTATCGTAACTCAGGGACCGGTACCATGCGTTGGAATAATCGCACTCCGTAGAAGACCAAAAGGTGGCGTAGCTACCCATAGGGCAGTAATGGCCATCGCCGAAGTAGCGGTAACCGCCAGGCAACGCGGAAAAGCCGCTCGAATGATCGGCGCCCGTGTTGGGACTATTCCAGTGCGCTGTGCCGGCCTCTTTCAATTTGCCTCCTCCGGCAACCGAGCTGCCGCCCAACTGATCTACCAGGCGTTGCCATTCCGCATCGCTCGGCACATGCCAGCCGACTGGCGCTATTTTACGACTGTCATTCACAGCATACCAGTTATACAACCTGCCATAAAACGGCAACCTGGTCAACATCGTTATTATAGTTACAATATGCGCCTGTCCTCAGACCAGCCCATGTCTTGATTTCAAGTACATTAGGTATTTCCTCACCATTGCAATAGTGCGTTACCTTCAAGTTCTCTGCCATCCACCATTGACTGCCGATTTTTACTGTCTTATAAGTGTATCCGTCAATATCCATCACAGTGCCTGTACTATCTTGTCCATAAATTGATGGTGCAAAAACTAATATAAAAATAATTCCTGTGTTGATAATCATTTGAATTATTGAAAAAAATGAAAAGTTACTTCTCCTTTTTAGTGTTTCTTTCAGTTTGTCGTCCGTTTAGAGAAAGCGAGAAATTGCTAATAAATTTGATATTGCTGTGGGGCAAAAAAATCGAGGAAATCATCATCTGTCAAGCGCCGGATACCCAGCCTTTGCCCCATTTTTAGAGCGCCGAGCCATATCCGGCCCCCTAACCGCTTCTGACCTGCCGGTATATTAGTGAATCAGTATCTGAAAAGCAAGAAGAAATAATAAAAATGTTGGTATACAAAGGCCACAGACGCTGCTGTTGCCACAATTCACAATGATGCTGCATTTCTCTCATAAACCTTCCTTTCTGAGACACCTTTAACAACCTGTTTTATATTACCCTTCCAGCGTCTCATAACCTATATACAAATCAAGTTCTTATAACGTACCAGATGGTACGTTTATGAGGCACTTTTTTTAACCCTACAAAACAAGTTTTTAACGAGGTTATCTGCCAGCTTATCATCGCAACTATACACAACTAAAGTTTCCATCGCCCTTTGGGTATAAGAATTCTGACAGAATTCTTACCAAGGGAGGTTCATCGTGGCCAAAATATACAAAAGGAAGTTTGCCCATGGGGAGAGGTGGTACGCAGACTTTACGATTCGAGGTAAACGATATCGGATAAAGCTGGAGGCGCAGAACAAAGAGCAGGCCAAGAAGATGGCGGCTGACATCGAATATCAGGTATTGGCTGAAAATTATAAAGTCCTGCAAATGGCAAAATCGCTCACCCTGCGTGAATTGGCTGCCAGATATCTAGAATATGCCAAATCCAACAAACGTTCATGGCAACGAGACGTAGTCTCGCTGAAGAACCTCCTGAATATGGAGATCGACAATAAAAAACTAGGTGACTATAATGTCGATTCCATCAAAGTTTCTCACATCCAAAAATATCAGATTCGCAGAAGAAGAGAGCTGGATCAAAGATATGCGGCGAGGGGCATCGCAGAGGAAGACAGAACCTTCGCGTCGGTTAACAGGGAGCTTTCCTGCCTTCGCCACATTTTTAACATGGGCATCGAGTGGGAACTATTAACTAAAAATCCAGTGGTCAGCAAGGCAATCAAGTTCGACAAGGAAAAATCCAGGGGCCGGACTCTGGAGGATGATGAATTCTTCCGGCTGCTAAAAGCGTGCACCGGGCAGCTGTATCAAATCGTCATCGTCGCCTTAAACACAGGTATGAGACGCGGCGAGATCCTGGGGCTGAAATGGGAAAATGTCAAACTCGATCAGAACAAAATCGAAGTTAAACACACCAAGACTGATGAGGACCGGGTTATTCCGATTAGCTTATTTTTGCACCAGATGCTGGAATCGATGCCTCACAAGAAAGGGCATCTGTTTGTAAATCGACAAGGCGGTAAAATAGGCACCATTAAAACGGCTTGGGGCAATGCACTTCGTAAGGCTGGCATCGCTGATTTTCGTTTTCATGATCTGAGGCATACGGTCGCTTCTCGTCTTGCACGAGCCAAAGTGCCCGAATCAGTGATCGCGATGATCCTCGGCCACAAACGGACATCAATCACCAGCCGGTACATCAATCCGCATTGGGAGGAGATGGTTGAAGCAGTCGAAGAACTTGGAAGGCTTTGTCACCTATATGTCACGCAAGCCAATAATCGAAAAGAGGGTGATCTTACTAATCAATTTAAAATTAACAGGATAGTTGAGGGAATTTCCCAAGCTGACTAGCTTTCTTTTAAGCCGTGGGTCGTGGGTTCGATTCCCGCCACCTTCACAAAAAAGCGCCCTCAACAGAATTTCTGTTGAGGGCGCTTTTTTGATGTCCACCCGATACGACTGGATATGAAAGAGAACC
>Ga0116171_10004936_pt1 | contig 11836 bp, 9 predicted proteins | sample AD_JPNHW2_MetaG_FD_89798 | JGI IMG/M metagenome (GOLD analysis project Ga0116171, IMG submission 89798) | Active sludge microbial communities of municipal wastewater-treating anaerobic digesters from Japan - AD_JPNHW2_MetaG | ecosystem: Engineered > Bioreactor > Anaerobic > Digestate | place...
CAACTGATCAACCCCTGGATACGCTGAATCTCCGTTTGGAGTATGGTTTTATGATTTGATTCCTCTTCTGCAAATTGCAGGAAAAGTTCTTTCATGTCTGCATGCACACAACCCTGTGCCAATCTCAGGTACGCTTCATGCGCCAATTCTTCACGCCCGACGGCAAACTCAAGGATGCTTTTCGGATCATTGACAATATCCGCAGGGACATCGTGCTTCACTTTCTCTTCATCGATCGCCAGCGTCTCATTCGGAAATTCCCTCTGAAAACCATCACGAAGTTTCTCTTCATGCATTTCTTCCAGCGGTACAAGATTGAGAAATGTCCTGCTAACATTCTCCTGTTTGAAGCTCTTCGCCAGAGATCTATATAAATTCTGTGACTTGATCTCGTAATGAATTGCAAGAATATATGCTTCTTTCCTGGATTCCATTCCAAACCTCCAATATAAGATATGATAAGTGATAATTTCAATTTATCCCTGTCAATGAAAATAAACGTGGGGATAGATAATTTAACAGGGAACAGGGAATACTTATGCGCAGCGCCGCATAGCATGCGGTGGACACTTCGCATAGCATGCGAATTTTATCAAAACTCATCGCTTATCCACGAGTATTTCCACTCTTCAGGTTCATTAACAAGCTTCGCTTTCACCGGATTCATTAAAATGTAATTCGCTATATTCATCGCCTCTTTTCCGCTGCGTGCACAGTAATCATAATACTCTCTCTGCCAGGTCGAACCTGTCTTCTTCAAAAGCAAGTTGATATCATGTGTGGTTATACTCTTGATCTTCTTTACAATAAAGCTGAGTTGATGATACTCACCTTCTTCTCTTTCCTTCAATCGCAACAAGATATGAACATGATTCGGCATGATTGTAAAACAGAAAAGATCATACAGGTCTTTATCAAATTTCTGCAGTGTATTCATAATGATCTCTGCTACTCCGGGATTTGTCAGGTAATCAGTGTCCTTTCGGTATTCAGTAAGCAATGTATCATAAAAATCAAATACCCTCTTTCTAATCACATTTTGATAATACGACCCTTGTTTTGTTTTGCTGCTGATCTCAAGCTTATATTCATTTAGTTTTGCAATGAAATCTGCTGGAAGTGAATTGTTCAATCTGAACGTGATAAAAAGCACACCATTCTCCGGCTGATAATGGGGCATTCGCCTGTAATAAAATTGTGAGTCTTTGTTATTATTCATATAGCCCTCCTCTAATATTGATCTATTCGCATTCTATGCGAAGTGTCCACCGCATGCTATGCGGCGCTGCGTAGTGTTATTCTTTCATTTTGTATTCGAGATATTGTACTGCCTTATCTGCTTTTTTCACAGCATATCGAATCTCTTTTGCATCTTTCGAAATCTGGACTCCAAGAATTTTTGTATTTCGTAAACTTATCGCGTTACTATGATCCGTAAAATCTTGAATCAATTTGCCTGATAGAACATCAAATACAACCACAAACGGACCATTCCCAATTATTGCAATCAACGTGCTGTCAACTTGCGTCATATCAATGCAGTCATAATCAAAACCAGCAACAATATTGCCGCTTGAATTATCCAAAATACACTTGTTTGTTTTCCACTCTGTTCGCAAGAGAGAAAAATCAGGTGCGTTTTTATAAAATCCAATACCGTTCCCTGGATCAAAATCTGAGAAGTCTTTATACATTCTCTCTTTCGTTGATAGCAAGAAGAGTCTTCTGATCCTTTCTGTTTTGTCATATGAAATCACGATATACTTCTGAGTTGGGGTAATTTCAATACAAGATGGTTGTATCATTCTTGTATCTGTTTTATAAAGAAATCGTATGACTCCATCGAAAGATACTACTGCAATTTCAAAGTTCAATTTTTCTCCATATTGTCCGAAAAGGAAATTATCTCCTAAATTACCGATTATATTCGATAAGTTGCGATAATTCCCGATCTCTTGCGGAAAAGTGATCTCTTCACCAGTATCCTTTTTCAATACATATCTTTTATGTTCTATATCATACAGCAAAAGACCATCTTTGGTTTCATTTATACATGAAACTACATATTCAACGTTTGGCAATGGACTCTCGGCTTGATCTCCCCAAGTATCATCATTTTCAAATGCGTAAAGTGTAGACGTTTTCCATAGAACACGACCAGCAAAGTCAGTACATTTCAAGTAATATGGATTGTAACACTTATATAGGAAACCATTAAAAGCATGTGGAGTAGGAAATTCAAACATATTCGAAGTGGTCTCATCATATTCTTTTTTACTTATCTCTCCCAGCAGAGCAAACTTATGGGATGCACTTTTAGCATTACTCCTATCCAATCCCTTAAAATCAGCACTTTCAAAATGATAAATCGGATATGCCCATAACGATAATCCAAACAACACTGATGATAGAATCAATAAACAACTTTTATATCTCATGATCCCCTCAATGATTTCTCAAGAAATCTTCAGCATTACCAATTGGATCGAAAGCCTGTTTGAGAAAGTTTGCCAACATTTTATTGCTATTTACTGCTTTAAACATGCATCCTCCTATATCCACCATAGATAACTCAAAATCCGCATAGAGATTAAATGCTGATGTGAATATTTATTATATGATTAATACTTGTAAAGTAAATTCCAATTTCCCTTTGCCCTTCAACCGGGTGCAATCCAAGCAGCGCCGCATAGCATGCGGTGGACACTTCGCATAGAATGCGAATATACTTACTTCTTTGACGATACAAAGAAGTAAGATATCCAATTCGTGGGTTGGGAAACCCACTCCAAAAACAGGTTGGGAAACCTGTGGTACAGAAAAGTTTGCAACGCACGGGGTGCGTTGAGCCACCTCACGGGGTGAGGCGTTCCGAGAATTTCCTTACGCATACCAATCCCTTTCCAATGGGATTCCAATCCCATACCAATCTCTTTCCAATCTCTCAGGATTGGTATGAGATAGGTAAGGCATTGCTATTGCTTTGGATTTAGATTGGATTTCTTAAGGATGTGGTTAGATTATTCCTTTAGCAGGTAGCTGATAGCTTGTAGCTTATAGGGGAAAAGAGACGAGATATTGGAATAATTAATTGCGGATGGTTTCGATCGGATTCAAATGCTCGATCTTTCGGGAAGGATAGAGGACGCTGATGAACGATATCAGGAGGCTGATCAAAGGCACAATAATGAAATCAAGGGTCTTGATCTGTACCGGCAGGGCAACCAGGGGGAAAGTGCCCATGGGAATCTTAAAAAACTGAAGATGCATTTGAAGGGATAGCAGAACATATGCTGCAATTCCGCCAATCAGGATACCCAGGAGTGTATGGATCAGTCCCTGGAGCAGGAAGATATTACGAATCGACAAGTTGGTGACGCCAATTGCCTTGAGAATCCCGATTTCCCTTCGTTTCAGGACTGTCAGTTTAAGCAGGTTTCCTGTCATATTAAATGCTGTGATTAGAAGCATCAAACTCAGAACGGAGATCATGACGATCTTTTCCATCTTCATTGCGCTGAAAAGATTGGGATCGAAGTGGCTCCAATCCTCCACCATGAATGCAGGATATTCCTGTTTCAGTTTCTGTGCTGTCTGCTGGAGGTCTTTGTCGCTATTTGCCTTGATTTGAACATAATCGATGGCTTCAGGGTCTTTGCTGAAAAACTGACCGTTCGGTAGGGAAATATAACTGAAAAGGCGGTCATATTCGGGCATGCCTGAGACAAAGGTGGCAATCACCAGCATATTCCTGCTTTGAGGGATCATACCGAGTGGAGTGGGAATGGTTTTTATCGGTGAAACAACTTGAATCGTATCTCCCACACTCACCTGCAACTGAATGGCTAAATCCATGCCGAGAATGATCCCGTCCTGCTCGAGTAATTGTTTATCCGCCATCCCGTTCACCACACCACGCAATACAGCTTCTTTTTTCTGCTGTGTTTTATCGGGGATGGGGTTGAAAATTTGCGTTACCTTACGATGCCGGTCCAGGTCAATCGCATAAATAACGCTTCCCTGCATGTTCTTGCCATTCAGGAGCATTAATTCGTTTTCAACGACTGGAGAGGCACCTTTAACCAAAGGATCATGATCCAGTTTCTGTAGCAGGGAAGTATAGTCATGCAGAGGTTTATGATTCGGATTGAATAGTTTGATCTCAGCCTTGGTTCCAATGATCCGGTTGGTGATATCCTGGTCGAATCCGTTCATGACGGAAGAAACGACGAGCAGTGAAAAGACGCTGAGGACGATGCCGCCCAGGCTTAGCATATTCGAGCCATGAATGAGGAATTTACTCCTGCCTTTCAAGTAATGGAATGCAAGCCTGGTACTGAATCTCATTATGTTCTTTTCATCTGCGGGAAGAAGATGACTTCCTTAATGGAAGTGTTATCTGTAAGTAGCATGACCAGGCGATCGATACCGATTCCCATGCCACCCATTGGCGGCATGCCGTATTCGAGCGCTTCGAGGAAATCTTCATCCACATCGGTTGCTTCCAGGTCGCCCAATGCTCTTAATTGTGCCTGTTTTTCCATGCGTTCCCTCTGGTCGAGCGGATCATTCAACTCGGTAAAAGCATTTGCATATTCATTCCCATTGATGAAGAGTTCAAAGCGTTCCACCAATTGAGGATACCCGGGCTTTGACTTTGCAAGCGGGGAAACTTCCTTCGGGTAGTCATAGACAAAGGTCGGCTGAATAAGAGTTTCTTGGACGAACGCATCGAAAATCTCGGCAATCAGCTTACCGGGTCCGGCATTCTTTGGAATTTCGACCTTATGCTGTTTCAGGAAGGCTTCGAGTTTTTCCGTATCGAAATCGGAAGCATCGAGACCTGTCTTTTCTTTTATCAGTTCCAGCATGGGTGCCCTTCTCCACGGTTTTGCCACAGAAATGACCTGTCCCTGGTAGGGAACCTGGTCGGTACCGAGTACAGCCATTGCTGCTTCATGTACCATATTCTCCGTGATGTCCATCATGCCTTCCAAATCAGAGTAAGCCTGGTACATTTCGAGTAAAGTAAATTCAGGGTTATGGCTTCTGTCCATGCCTTCATTGCGGAAATTCTTGCCGATTTCATAAACTCTCTCATATCCGCCGACAATCAGTCTTTTCAGATAAAGTTCAGTCGCAATCCTGAGATAGAGATCCATATCCAGCGTGTTATGATGGGTAATAAAAGGACGTGCATTGGCACCGCCGTAGAGAGGCTGGAGGATGGGAGTTTCCACTTCCAGGAATCCCTGCTTATCGAGAAAACTGCGTATGGTTGTCACGACTTTTGCCCTGTTCTCGAACACTTTGCGGTTCTCGGGATTCAGCAATAGGTCGAGATATCTCTTCCGATAACGCAATTCGATATCGGAGAATTCATCATAACGTACAGTCTTCCCGTCTTCCACCTTTTCCTTCACAGCAGGAAGCGGACGTATATTCTTACCAAGTATGGTAATTTGTTTTGCCTTGATGGAGTATTCACCTGTTTGCGTGATAATGCAGGTTCCATCCACCTGGATGAAATCACCGGGATCGCAGAGCTTGAAGAGTTCGTAATTCTGCTCTCCGAGTTCATCCTGCTTCACGAATATCTGTATCTTACCACTGTCATCGAGGACATTGCCGAAACCAATCTTGCCCTGGCGGCGCATTGCCACAAGCCTTCCGGTGATGGAAACCTTTTCTTCCGAAGCCAGGAGTTGTTCACGATTCGCGAGCAATTCTCCAATTTTATGAGTTCTATGGCTTGTTGTCGGATAGGGATTGATTCCCATTTCACGAATTTTAGCCATCTTTTCCAATCTCAATTTGATAAATTGATTATTTGCATCAAACATGGGTACTCCTTCCTTTGAACATGGGGTCTAAATTAGCAGAAGTCTCTTAATGTCAAGCAAATCTGATATCAATAAACGTTCAGTCAACACTCTTCGATGTAGGACAGATGCTTTCTACAGGATAAAATAGCGCAGCAGGATATATGCTGTGGACATGATAAGCGATACCATCGTGAAGATGATGCCGTACTTGGTAAAATCCCAGAAACTGATCGTATGACCGGCTTTCTTTGCCAACCCGACTGAAACAACGTTTGCAGATGCACCGATAAGGGTCATATTTCCACCCAGACATGCACCGAGTGAGAGTGACCACCATAGGGGCTGGATCACATGCGCAACCTGTTGAGGATTCAAATGCTGCTGAATACCGACCTGGGCCCCGATATCCTTGATAATGGGGATCATGGTGGCTACAAACGGAATATTGTCGATGACACCGGATGCAAAACCTGAAATCCAGACAAGGGCAACGGAAGTTTTCATCAGGCTTCCACCTGTCACCTTGGTCAGCCAGACGGCAATCAATTCGATGATACCGGTTTTATCTAGACTGCCAACAACGATGAAAAGACCCATGAAGAATACGATTGTACCCCATTCGATTTCTTCCATGATGAGTTTCTCGACGTGTTTATGACCACTGATCAGGACCAGAATGGCTGCACAGAATAATGCCATGGTAGCAGCTTCAAGATGATGGATACTCTGGGTGAACAGACCTGCGAGAAACAGCATGAATACGATCCCGGATTTGTACAGGAGCGGGTAATCTGCTATGGCATCGCGTTCATTGAATTGCATGATGTTTGCTTTCAGGGCATCGGAAACGTGGAGTTTCTTTTTGAATATGAAATACGCCAAACCCAATGATACAACCATAATCGCAATCACCACTGGTGCTAGGTTTGTAATAAAAGTCAGGAATTCGAGTTTCGCAGCGCTGCCGATCATGATATTGGGTGGATCGCCGATCAGGGTCGCTGTACCACCGATGTTGGAAGCGATTGCCTGGGTGATGATAAAGGGAATGGGAGAGATGTTCAATTCAGTTGCCACGAGCATGGTAACGGGAATTACGATCATGATGGTTGTGACATTGTCGAGCAGCGATGAAACGAATGCTGTGATGATAAAAAGCAGGAGCATGATGGTGATTGGATTACCCTTCGCTATTTTTGCAGTCTTGATGGCAATATATTGAAAGACACCTGTATGCTTCATGATCCCAACGATGATCATCATACCTGAGAGTAGGAACAACACATTCCAATCAATGAAATTAAATGCTTCCTTTTGCTCCATGACCCCGGATATAATGAGGATGGTGCTCCCGAGAATTGTTGCAACCACCTTATGGATCTTTTCGCTGGAAATCAGAATAAACGTGATGATAAAGACGACGCCGGATATCATCATGGCATGACTCATCCATTACCTCCGCTGCGGATTTTGCATGCCAAAAATGGTCATTTGTCCGGAATCATGCAAGGAATATCTGTTGCCTACCCGAAGATAAGCAACAGATAATGCAAAATGGGATTATGTTAAATAGCGGAAATAAACGTATATTGTGCTTATTATAAGAGAAACGACGGTATAGATGATACCATATTTCGTAAATTCCCAGAAAGTGACCTTATGACCTGCCTTATTGGCAATTCCAACAGAGACAACATTTGCAGATGCACCGACAAGAGTTCCATTACCACCCAAACAGGCACCAAGTGATAATGACCACCAGAGGGGTTCGATCATTACCTTGATCTGGTCAGGCGTCATCCCGGGATGCATGAGGGCAATCTGAGCCCCCATGTTCTTAATCAGGGGAATCATCGTAGCTACATAAGGGATATTATCGACAATAGCGGAAAGAATCCCTGACATCCAAACAATGGCGATGGAAGCGATAGTCATATTGCCATGTGTTGAGTTCATGAAGAGAACGGAGAGTTTATCGATAACACCAGTTTCCACTAAACCACCAACAATAATGAATAACCCGATAAAGAAGAAAATGGTGCCCCATTCGATATCTTCGGTCAACAACTTTTCAACATTATGGTATTTACTGATGATCATTAATAAAGTGGCGGCAAGCATAGCAAGTGTGGCAGCTTCCAGATGCAGGATACCCTGAAATAGAAAGCTGGTAAGAAGAAGTCCCATTACGATAAAAGACTTATACATAAGACCACGATCCGTGATCGCATTTTCTTCATTGAAAGCCATGATCTTGCGTTTGGATTCTTCAGTTACCTTCATTTTCGATGCAAACATCAGATAGCTTAAAGGTAGAGAAACCAGCGTGATAATTATGACTACAGGTGTCAGATTATAGATAAAAGACATGAAGTCATATCCGGTAGCACTGCCGATCATGACGTTGGGTGGATCACCGATTAAGGTGGCGGTTCCACCGATGTTGGATGCAACAGCCTGGCTGATCATAAATGGCACCGGTGAGATTTTCAATTCTGTAGCAATCAGGATGGTGACAGGGGCAACGATCATGATGGTCGTTACGTTCGGCAGAAAAGCGGAGATCACGGCTGTTACGACGAACATGAACAGCATGATCTTGACGGGTTCACCTTTTGCTATTTTAGCAGTCTTGATGGCAACATACTGGAACATACCGGTTTGTTTAGCCAAACCAATGATCAGCATCATGCCAATCAACAGAAAAAGCACATCCCAATCAACATAATGACCGAAGGCTGTTTTTTCGGACATAATGCCGACAGCGATCATAAGGAGTGCTCCGCATAGGGAAGCAATGATCTTATTTATGATTTCGGATGAAATAAAAAAATAAGCAATAAGAAAAATACCAATTGATACGAACATGGTGGGAGTCATGGTAATTAACCTCGAATCAGTTTTTTAAAGATATCACTGGCAAACAGGATTCCTGCAAACTTTCCATCCTGGAAAACCGGAAGTAATCTGCGCTGATGCTTCACCATCAGATAAACAGCTTCAGCAATGGAGGAATTTACATCGAGAAATATGGATATGGGTGACATGATCTCTGAAACAGTCAGAGTGTTTTCATGTTTGAAAATATCTGCCAGCGGTTCAATCGTTCTGGGGAATTTGACGTGGTCAAGCAGGAGAGCATATTTCGGTACTCCCACTTTCAAATAATCAAGCAATGTTACTTCTCCTACAACTTTTCCTTCTTTATCCTGCACTGGGAAGTATTGATATTGCTGCTTATAGAACATATCGCTCAGAAGACTCAGGGGTGTATCTGTTTTAACAGTCTTGAAATGAATCGTCATGACATCGCCGACATTGACTTCGTCCAATACCAGAATACCCTGGTTTCGAATCAGTGAAATAAAGGATTCAGCAGTTTGCTGTTTACACAGGTCTTCAAATAATTCCTTATTCTTTGCAATGCCCATAAAGGCTTTGACGAGATTCAGGTAGAGTTTGGATGCAGCCTTGTCACTAATGATGACAAAGAACATTCGAACATCTAAATTATTAATATTCAGCGGTGTTTTGGGTACAATGATCGCAATTACAGGATCACCCAGATGCTCAAGGCGAATGTGGGGAATCCCGATTCCTGCAGGAAAGATGGTTGTCTGTTCTGCTTCACGGGTTTTGAACATGTTCTCGATATCTGTATTGGATAATTCCAAATGTAAATCTTGAGTCATCAGTGGTATGATTTGTGACATCATATCTGACCAGTCTTGGAAGTCTTTGTCCAAGATGATCAATTGTTCTTGTAGAAAACTTGATAAATACATTTTTGCCTCGATTTCTGCTAAAAAAAAATCAACAGAATTTTCATTTGAGGTCAAACCATTGAATTGAATAAAGTGTCAATTTTTATTTATTATGACCAGTCTGAATGTGTATTTATAACAAGTATCCACCTGAAAAATGAAAACCTTACAAATTTGGTATTCCTCAAAATTCCCATAAAAAAAGCCCTGCTTAGTGCAGGGCTTTTCATTTATCAGTTCTTTACAGAATGTTGAACGGATTGTCTTCAGGTACGCTGTTCTTTTCGTTTGCGTATTTCTTCCATTCGCCATCGTCTTTTCCACGACCACGAGGTCTTCTTTCCCTGCGGTCACGATCCTGGAAGTTGGATGACTGTTCCTGTCTTGCAGGACGTTCTTCCGGAACATAATCGAGAGTCTCGAGAGAAATTCTCTTTAGTTCCTTATCAACGGAAGAGATGCGAAGCGTGATGCTGTCTCCGTTGTTGTAAGAAACACCGCGGGGGACTCTGGAACGTGGGAGTAAACCAGTCACTCCATCTTTAATGGAAACGAAAATACCAAAATCTGTGGTGTTTTCGATAATTCCTTCCACTTCTTCACCGACCTTTGCAATTTCGTCGATGTTATCCCATGGGTCCTGCTGAAGAGCTTTCATGGAAAGGGATATTTTCTTGTCCTTGGGATCAAGTCTCAGAATCTGAGCTTCTACCAAATCACCTTCCTTGATCAATTCACGAGGATGGTTGATTCTTCTACCGCGTGTCATCTCAGAAAGAGGAATCAGACCTTCTACGCCAGGGGTCAGCTCAACAAAGGCTCCGAAGTTCTGCAGACGCAAAACACGGCAGTTGACAAGGTCACCTTCCTTATAAATTTCGAATGCCTTGTCGGTTGGATTTTCCATTAATTGACGACGGGAAAGGGATATCTTTTCGCCATCCACTTTCAGAACCTTTACTTCTATCTCTTCGCCTATTTTCAGAATTTCTTCAGGTTTTCCCACGTGGGACCATGAAATTTCTGAAACGTGCAGGAGACCTTCGATACCACCGAGGTCAACAAATGCGCCGAAATTCGTCATTCTTGTAACGATTCCTTTCAGTACGGCGCCAACCACGATGGAACTCATGATCTTTTCTCTCTTTTCGGCATTGACTTTGTCTAAAAGTACTCTACGTGAAACGATGATGTTTCTTCCGTTTTCAGAATATTCCGTGACCTTGAAATCATAACTTTGATTCAGATATTGTGCGGGATTATCTGTAGGACGAAGATCGATCTGGGAAACAGGACAAAATGCTCTGGCACCGAGGATATCAACACTGAATCCACCTTTAACCTGTCCGAATACCTTGCCTTTCACCGGAATTTCCTGCTCAAAAGCGTCTTTCACCGCTTTCTTGTCCACATGGGACTTGTTGAGACTGGGCGCAACCACAATACCGGTATCATTGATATCGATAATGAAGCCCTTTAAAACAGTACCAACTTCATAAGGCAGATTGCCCTTGTCATCGGTATAATCCGTTTTATCCGCGTAGGCGTCGTATTTGCCGTCCAGGCTGATGAATAAATGATTATCGGAAATAGTCACGATTTTACCTTCCACAACGTCGCCTTTGCTCCATTGTGCAGTTTTCGTAAACGATTCTTCCAATAGTTTCTTGTAGTCTTCTTGCATGTTGCTTTCACTCATGTGCGCACCCTCTATGTATTTGATTGATGTAAAATTACATCTTGCCATGGCAAGTCATTGCTTTTGCTGACCTGTATTTTGTCCAGATTATTTTGTATTATCTTTAAAAAAATGAAATTTACTTTGCCAAAAATCACGCATCGAAAGGTTATGGTCTTTTCATGTCAAAGGCGTTTATTATGCATGCAAATGCAGTCATGATGCAGTTGCAGGAAAATAAAAAAACATGTTATCCCTTGTGAAACGGAGTTAAAAAATGAAAATTGTTGAAACACATGCCCATTTGGATCTGCCCGATTTTGATGGTGACCGAGAACACCTGATCAAGCAGTGCAGACAGGAAGATATTATCAATATCATCGATATCGGTTATAATAAAGAGACCTCGGAAAATGCCACCCAACTTGCTGAGAAATATGATTTCATCTATGCGACGGTTGGTTATCATCCGCATGATGCTTCTGATTATCAACCGGATGTCATCAAACAACTTGCACGGCATAAAAAAGTCGTTGCCATCGGTGAAATCGGTCTGGACCTGTTCCGCA
>Ga0116171_10004939_pt1 | contig 11833 bp, 3 predicted proteins | sample AD_JPNHW2_MetaG_FD_89798 | JGI IMG/M metagenome (GOLD analysis project Ga0116171, IMG submission 89798) | Active sludge microbial communities of municipal wastewater-treating anaerobic digesters from Japan - AD_JPNHW2_MetaG | ecosystem: Engineered > Bioreactor > Anaerobic > Digestate | place...
TAAAACACTAAAATTCTTCTTATCTTTGCTTTACGATTTCAGTTGATATTTGCTTTTTTGTTGCCCATTCGTTGCCCGAAATATATAATTAACTGATAATCAGTATTACTTTACATTTTGCGTGGGGAAATAACCCTGTCCCAACAAACACGACATCCGAAAATCGTGTACACGTATCTTTTATCATGTACATGCATAACTATCCATGTACACGCATTTTTCAATAAAAACATGCAGATGGATTGATATGAAAGTCTTTTAGAATGTAAACATTTACAGCAAAATCATTGTTGCCTTTATTTATTGGATAAATTCTATATGACTGGTATAATGTTATAATTATTATAAATAATATTTATTGCGATAATACGCTCTATACCCCCTTAAGTCTCAAATAGTATAAAAATTTATTATATAAGATTTGTGTACACGAAGTTTTTATCATGTACACAACAAGCGTTACATAAACATGCAGAATCATTTATCTAGATGTATTTACATGCATAATTATTTGTGTACATGAAATTTTTTTAAAAACTGGAAGAATAATCAATATAAAAATGACAATTATTGCTTCAGGATCTATCCAAAAAAAATAATTCTAATTTCAAGAAATGAATATCTACTCCACTAGCACAAATGCCGCCCATTTATATGGATCATCGGGATATTTCTTCTTCATCCAATCTTGTGCATTTGTATACGCCTCACGTATGGTTTGTTTGTTAAAACAGTTTGTGTAGAATTGTTGCATAAACTCTTTAGATTCCTTGTCAGGCACCTGCCATAAACTCATGATGATGTAATCTACTCCTGCCTTTTTAAATGCACGTTGCAGGCCGAAAACGCCTTCACTACCTTTTATATCGCCCAAACCTGTTTCGCATGCTGAAAGCACAACAAGCTTTGTTTTTGAAAGGTCCAAATTTGAAACTTCGTATGCTGTAAGAATACCATCGTCTTTACCGGGAGTTTGCTCTCCACCCTTCCAAACATAGTTTGCCCCAGCCAGAATTAATCCTGAACGCAGCAATGGGTTCTCAGAAAATCGATAAGTTTGCTCACCCGGATTAACAAATGTACTTTTATTACGTTTTTCTTCAGGCTCAGGGAAAAAGAAACCATGAGTAGAAACATGAACTATTTGCGGTGCCCTACCTGAAATGCTTTTAAATAAGGTTTCTGTTGCTTTATCATTGCAATAAAATTCTGTTGAAATTTTGTTTTTTCTGAAAAGGTTATCAATGTATGTTGCTTCTAACATTGTTCCTTTTAAATATCCCCAATTAGCTCCACGGCTGCTGTCATTTGGTATTGTTAAGCTACGATATGCAAGAATATTATCTTTACTCGTATCGTGAACCATATCCATCTGATCATAATTAATACCACCGAAAATAAGGGCCGAGTCGGATAATGTAATGTAATCCTTTTGTTTTTTAAGTCTTACTATCTCCCTTGTGCTACCCAGTTGGATAAGTTTGTACTTATCCGATAAATACATGCTATCTGGAGTAACAATAGCGGCAAATGATATTTTATGCAACAGTCCAGATGGAGAAAAGTAAACAGTGCTAATACCTTTCAGAAATGGTTCAATCGGATCCCAGATCAACTCATAAAGCTTTGAGGCTAGATAAAGCGATTGTTTATCTCCCTCTATAATTGTTCCCCTATTAGCATAAAGCTGTTCCGCTTTTTGATTATCTTCTCCAAGTGTCAGCATAAAAATTGAATCAAGTTGTTTTTGCTCAAACAGTAATATCATTTTCGGTTGCTCATAGCCAGGTCTTACGAGAAGGGCATAATAGAGTATGCTGTCCGTAACTTCTCCCTTATTAAAATAGTTAAACGAAGTAATTTCAATTGATGCTTCTTCACTTTTAAGCTCTGCTTTAATATCTGACCATGTATAACTATCCGATGCTTTTATATCACGGTAAGGTCTTGATTTGATCACTAAATCCTTTTCAATATTATCAGCTGCTGTTTCTATTTCACCTATATATGCAGAATCCATTTTTTGTTTATCAAATGATTGTGTATATAAAAATGAAAGTTGTTGTTTTAAATCCAACCATGATTTAAATTGATTTATTAGATTTGAATCGCCGCTTGATGTAATCGTGTTTTTAAAGTCTGACATAGACCTAAGCACAATTCCCTTCTGTATAAGTTCAATATTAAAAGAATAACAAGAAACAGAAGGTTTTTCCAAATAATATTTTGTTAGAAAAGATAAATAAGAATCAAAATTGTTGTTAATTGTGTTGTAGAAAGCATACTTTCCCTGCTCCGTCAAAAAATCAAAAGCTTTTGATACTTGATCATTAGTGTTATCAAGATTCTCAACATATAATGCATTTGCTTTTTCATTTTGCTCCATTGCAGAAAATAAAATAGCCAGATTAATCAAAGTCCTAGAATAATCGGGATGTTTTGTGCCAAAGATTTCTTTATAAATCTCTTTTGCCTGAATTAGTTTTGATTCTGCTTCTTGATATTGGCCTATATCTTTGTATAAAACAGCAAGATTACATAAAGAATTTGCGTATAAAGGGTGTTTTTCGCCAAACTGTTCCTTTCTTATTTCTAAAGAACGAATGAATTTTGAATTTGCTTTATCATACTGCCTGAACTTATAATATAAATAGCCTAAATTGCATAAATCAGAGGCGCACTGTTTACTATCAACACCATATGAAATACTGTCAATTAAAAATGATTGGGTATATAAAGGTTCTGCTCTGTCATATAACCCCATTTTACTATATAATACCCCTAAATTGTCTAATGACTGGCCATATTTTGTATGTTTATCTCCTAAAGCATTTTTAATTATCTCATTTGACTGAATAAACAATTGCTCTGCTTTATCAAATTGGCCAATTTCCATGTATAGCTGGCCAAGATTACCCAGTAAATCGGCATAATCCGGATGTTCTTTCCCGACAATTTCTTCTTCAAGTTTTATCGCTTTCATCTGGTATTGCTCTGCTAAGGAAAACTCACCCATTGTTTGATATAAAAAAGCCAGATTACCTATATACGATGAAAAATCCGAATTTATTTCACCATAAACCTCTTTTGTTGTTTCCATTGCTTGTATAAAAAGCTGTTCTGCTTTTTTATATTGCCCCGTATAATAATATAATGTTGCAAGATTGTTTAAACTTTTTAAAAAATTAGAATGTTTTTCACCAAGAACCTGCCGGTTTGCTTCCGTTGCCATTGCCAAATATAGTTCAGCTTCTTTATATTTACCCCAATTTAAGTACATTTGACCCAAATTATTTATTGTTCTGATATAATCAGGATGCGTTGAAGGAACTATTGCCTTTTGTATTTCAATTGCTTTAAGAAACCATTGCTCAGCTTCTATATATTGGTTTTTAAACATATAAACGCAAGCCAAATTGCTTAATAATATCGCATAATCCATTCTTTTCAAATCTGACATTCCTTCACTTAATTCAACAGCATGAATATATATTTTTTCAGCATCATCATAATGCCCCATATATGAGTTTAACATACCAACACTAACTAAAGAAAAGATATATTTTGGATGCTTCTCCCCCAAAATATTTTTGCGAATTTTAAGGGATAAATTTAATAAAGAATCTGCTTTTGAAAATTGTCTGGAGTATATGTACATATCTCCCAATTCCTGCAATGTTGCAGCATAATCCAGATTATTCCCGCCAAATAATTCCATTTGGATTTTCAAAGCATCAATAAAATAGCTCTCGGCTTTGTTGTATTCTCCCATACCTTTGTAATTTTGGGCAATGTCCGACAAAGTGGAAGCATAAAGAGGATGCTTCTCGCCAAATATTTGTTTGCGTATTTCCAACGCTTTAGAATATATTATTTCTGCTGTATCATACTGACCTATGCGATAATAAACAACACCAATACTATTCAGTGTAGAAGCATAATTACTATCTTTTAAACCAAATTCATTTTCTGCCTTACGTAATGCTTTTTTAAAATATATTAAAGCCGTATCAAAGGATTCCTCATTACTATATTTATTTCCTAAAGCGTTCAATTCATGCCATGTCTGTGCTATTGCAGGGAAAATACTTACGCTACCTATCAGAAAGAAAAGAGTAATAATTATTTTTTTCATGTTTATTTGATTTTTTCGCTAAATTCAAATTAGTATATTTATTTTGCATATAGTTTATTCCATTAGCACAAACGCCGACCAGTAATATGGATCATATTTTTTTCGCATCTCTGTCTGTGCATTATTAAATGCTTCACGTATAGTTTGCTTTTTAAAACAATTAGTATAAAATAGCTGCATAAACTCAACTGTTTCTTTATCCGGCACCTGCCAAAGGCTCATGATGATGTATTCCACGCCGGCCATTTTAAAAGCACGTTGCAAACCAAAAACACCTTCGCTGCCCTTGATATCACCAAGCCCGGTTTCACAAGCTGATAGCACTACCAGTTTGGTATTCGTCAGGTCCATATTTGAGACTTCGTAGGCCGTTAAAATGCCGTCGTCTTTGCCGGGTGTTGATTCTCCTCCTTTCCAGACATAATTGGCTCCTGCTAGTATGAGCCCGGAACGAAGCAGAGAATTTTCAGAGAAACGAGAAGTCTGTTCTCCAAAAGCTGTTAAAGCTTTTTGATCCCGCTTCTCTGCAAACTCAGGAAAAAAGAATCCATGTGTAGAAATATGAATTATTTGTGGTGCATGGCCTGAAATGTTTTTAAACAAAGTTTCGGTTGAATTGCTGTCGCTGTACAATGCTGTAGCTACTTTGTTTTTTCTAAAAAGGCTATCAATGTATTTTGCTTCTTTCATTGTACCTTCAAGGTATCTCCATGTAGTGCCCCGTGAGCTATCCATTGATATCTGAGGACCGCGATTGTATGCAAGAATTTCATTGCTAACCAAGGAATCATGAGTTGTGTTCATCCGATCATAATTGATCCCTCCAAAAACCAGAGCTGAATCAGATAAGGTAATATAGTCCTTCTGTTTTTTTAATTTGACAATTTCTCTTGTACTGCCCAATTGCAATAATTTATATTTATCCGAAAGGCACAAGCTATCAGTGGCAGCAATCGCAGAAAAGGATATTATATGCAGTGAACCTGATGGGGAATAATATATTGTGTTGGCTCCTTTTAGAAATGGCTCTATGGGCTTCAATATCAGTTCGTATAATTCTGCTGAAAAATTCCCTGAAACGATCATTCCTTCAGGATCTGTTCCTCTTGCTGAGTATAGCTGATTGACTTTATTAAAATCATTACTGTTCAATTGTCTAAAAATTGAGTCTATCTGCTTTTGCTCAAAAAGATAAATCATTTCAGGTTGAGCATATCCGGTCCTTATGACAAGAGCACAGTAATACGTGCTATCGGTCCATTTTTTTTCATCATAATAATGAAATGAAACAAACTCAATAGCTGCTTCATCTATATCAAGATTATTCTGAATATCTAACCATTTAAGTGTATCAGCTGCTCTAACTTCACGAAAGATTTGAGAATTCTTGGCCAATTCTTTTTCAATCAATTCCGCCTTTTCTTCAACAATAACAGGGTTTTTATACTGCTTGTCTTTAGGTTGTGAATAGAGAAATGCAAGTTCCGCTTTTATGGTAGTGAGTGTATCAAATTTATTCAACAACTCATTATCGCCACTGTTGATGATAACCGAACGCAACTCAGACCCGGATTTAAGAATGATTCCCTTTTGTGCAAGTTCAATGTTATAAGACCAAACGGTAACTTCAGGTTTTATATTCTTGTATTTTAAAAAGAAAGAATGATAAACATTAAAGTTAGATGAAAGTGTTCTATAAAATGATTCTTTTTCTTTTTCTGCCATGAAAGTAAAAGCGGCTTTTATTTGATAATTAATATTTTCAATAGCTTTCAAATATAGTGGTTCGGCTTTGTCATAGTGCCCCATCAATTCATATAAAATGGCTAAGTTGTTCAAAAATATGGCATAATTAGGATTTTTCTCACCCAACGCTTTTTCTCTGATTTGCAATGCTTGCAGATAAAGAGACTCGGCCTTTTCGTATTTACCTAATGATTCATATAAATTAGCTATGTTATTCAAAGATTCGGCATAATCAGAGTTTTCTTCACCCAAAACTTTCTTCCTGATTTGCATTGCTTGCAAAAGCAGAGGCTCTGCCTTTTCATATTTACCCATGGATTCATATAATACGGCTAAGTTGTTTAAGGAGTTTGCATATTCAGAGTGCTCTTCGCCTAAAGTATTCTTTCGTATTTGCAAAGCTTGCAGATAAAGAGGCTCAGCTTTTTCAAATTTACCCATAGATGCATATAATACGGCTAAGCAGTTTAAAGTGATTGCATACCCAGGATTTTCTTCGCCCAGGGTTTCCTTTATAATTTGATATGATTGCAGATAAAGAAACTCTGACCTTTCAAGCTTTCCCATGGATTCACACAAAGCAGCGAAGTTTCTTAATGAGGTGGCATAACAATAACTTTCTTCACCAAGAGCTTTCTTTTGAATTTGCAATGTCTGAATATAAAGAGACTCAGCTTTTTCAAATTTACCCATATCTGTATATAATAAAGCTAAATTATTTAAAGTTGTTGCATAGGTAGGATGTTGTTCGCCGTACACTATCTTTTTGATATATAATGACTGCAGGTAAAGAGGCTCTGCTTCTTCGTATTTACTTGTAGCTCTGTATAATTCAGCAAGGTTGTTTAAATCTGTCGCATAGTTAGGATGGTTGTCAGCTAAAACCTTTTTATCAATTTTTAATACCTGTAAGAATATACGCTCCGCTTTTTCGTAGTTTCCCATGGATTGATACAAAACAGCTAAGTTGTTCAAAGAGCAAGCATAATCAGGGTGTTCATCGCCCAATGTTTTTTTTGTAATTTGCGATGACTGCAGACAAAGAGACTCCGCTTTTTCATATTTACCCATAACTCCATATAAATCTGCTAAATTGTTTAACGATGTAGCATAATCAGGATGTTCTTCGCCCAACGTTTGTTTTCTGATTTGTATAACTTGCAGATAAAGTAACTCCGCTTTATTATAATTTTCCATAGATTCATATAAAGTAGCTAAGTTGTCTAATGCAGTAGCATAATCAGGGTGCACTTCTCCAAAAACTTTCTTTATAATTTGTAAGGCCTGCAGGTTGAAAGATTCAGCTTTTTCGTAATCACCCATGGATTCATATAATGCTGCTAAGTTGTTCAAAGAGTTAGCATAATCAAGGTGATCTTCACCCAAAACTTTTTTTCTGATTTGCATTGCTTGCATGAAATTAAGCTCTGCTTTTTTGTAATAGCCCATTGATTCATATAATGCGGCTATGTTATTCAAAGAGGTGGCATAAACAGGATGTTCTTCTCCATAAACTTTCTTTACGATTTGCAAGACTTGTATGTAAAGAAGTTCTGCTTTTTCATATTTTCCCATGTTTGTATATAATGAAGCCTGGTTGTTTAAAGTTGTTGCATAATCAGGATGTTCCTCACCTAATGCATTCTTTATAACTTGCGATGACTGTTTGAAAAGGGGCTCTGCCTTTTCATATTTTCCCATTGACCTATATAATTCAGCTAAATTGTTCAAAGAGATGGCATAATCAAGGTGCTCAACTCCCAAAATTTTCTTTTTTATTTGCAATGCCTGCAGAAAAATTTGCTCCGCTTCTTTATAATTACCTAATGATTTATATAAAACAGCTAAGTTGTTTAAAATAAAAGAATACCAATAACAATTAATCGCATTATGTTCTTCGTAAATTGTTTTAGCTTTAAGATAATAAATTTCTGCTTTGGCAAATTGTTGACTTCTTTCATAAGCTGTGCCAGTAAATATTAACACTTTAGAAAAATTAATCGTATCTGTTGAACCATATTCCTTTTCAATTGCAGGCAGAGCATTTTCAAATTCTAATGCAGCTTTTTCATATTGGTCTGAATTAAAATACTTCAGAGCTTTCTCCAAATCCTGAGAAAAAGCAGCAAAAAATGAAGATTGAAGAATGCAGTATAAAAAAACAATTTTTGTCATCATGGAATAATAGCTTATAAAATTATTACGTTTTTACTCCATCAGCACAAATGCCGCCCATTTGTACGGATCATTTGGAAACTTATGCTTCATCCAATTTTGAGCATTGGTAAAGGCTTCACGAATTGCCTGGCGATTAAAACAGTTAGTATAGAATTGTTGCATAAAATCTTTGGTTTCCGTGTCAGGCACCTGCCACAAACTCATGATGATGTAATCTACTCCTGCCATTTTAAAGGCACGTTGCAGACCGAAAACACCTTCACTACCTTTGATATCGCCCAAGCCTGTTTCACAAGCAGAAAGTACAACAAGCTTTGTTTTTGAAAGGTCCATGTTTGAGACTTCATATGCGGTAAGTATACCATCATTTTTGCCAGGAGTTTGCTCGCCGCCTTCCCATATATAATTTGCTCCGGCCAGAATAAGTCCGGAGCGCAACATCGGGTTTTCAGAAAAATGATAGGTTTGTTCGCCAAAACCCATAAAAGTATTTTTATCCCGCTTTTCTTCAGGTTCTGGAAAAAAGAACCCATGCGTGGAAATATGCATTATTTGTGGCGCCCTGCCCGAAATGTTTTTGAATATTGTTTCAGTTGCTTTATCATTACTATAAAATGCTGTTGCAACCTTGTTGTTTCTAAAAAGGCTGTCGATGTATTTTGTTTCTGACATTGTCCCTTTTAAATATACCCATGTAGTACCACGACTGCTGTCATTTGGTATTGCTAAACTACGATAAGCAAGCAGATCATTCTTACTTGAATCGGGTACAACATCCATCTGTTCATAATTAATGCCTCCATATATAAGTGCTGAGTCGGACAATGTAATGTAATCATTTTGTTTTTTCAGTTTAACAATTTCTCTAGTACTTCCAAGTTGTACCAGTTTGTATTTATCTGATAAGTATATACTATCTGGTGTGGCAATAGCAGCAAATGAAATTTTATGAAGTAAGCCGGAAGGTGAAAAATAAATAGTATTAACACCTTTCAAATAAGGTTCGATGGGCTTCCAAATCAAATCATACAATGTTGAAGCAAGGTAGGGCCATTGCTTCGTACCCTCTATTATTGTTCCCCTGCTGGCATAAAGCTGTCCAGTTTTCTGTGCATCATCACCCAAAACATTTAAAAGCAATGAATCTAATTGCTTTTCCTCAAATAAAAATACCATTTCCGGTGATTCAATGCCTGGTTTTAAAAGCGATGCACAATAAATTACACTGTCTGTCCAATTTTTGCCATTGTTTAAGTGGAAATTACAAAACTCAATTGCATACTCTCCCGGATTTAAATTCTTTTGAATATCTTTGAGAGTTATCTCTCGCGTTTTTTTTTCTTCTTTCACCTCCTTTGATACTTTTACCATCTCTTTTTCTAAGGCTTCTGCATTAATTTCAAGATTATCTATTATTGATCCGATCGAATCTTGATTACCATTCATCTTAGAATAATAATATGAAAGTTTTTCTTTAATATCCAGAAATCGAGCAAAAATAAACTGCACTGAATCATTATGATTTTGTTTAATAGCATGCCGTAAATTCTGGGTTGACATCAGAATGATTTCTTTTTGCGTAATGGTTATTTCAAAAAACTCTGGTGAAGACTTCTGTAAATTAAAACGATTCCAATAAAAGTAGAAGGATTGATAGATATCAAACTGATGGTCAACTGTTTCATAATAAATCTCTTTTTCTTTCTCTGTTGTAAAACTGAAAATATTACTAATTTGATCCCTAATTAGTAACATAGCTTTGGAAAATATTGAATCAGCCTCTGCAAAACGCTTCATCCTGAAATATAAAAGCCCCAAATGGTCAAGTGTGGTCAAGTAGCTACTATGTTTTGTACTCCAAAGTCTTTCTTTTGCATTCAATGCCTTTTTGTATAGTATTTCAGCCATCTCATACTGATCCATTTCCCGATATAAACAAGCAAGGTTGCTTAATACAATGATTATCGATGGGTCTAAGGTGTCTTTCGTTTTAAAAATATTATAAGCATGGGTAAACATTGTATCAGCCCTGACCATGTTGCCTTGGGTCCAATTTGCAACACCTGAAGAGTTCAGAACCGTGGCATAATAAGGATGATCCTCTCCCAGCAACAATTTGATCAAATCTAAAGACTGGCAATATAAAGAATCTGCAGCTTTATAATCCTTCAGGTTTGATTTAACTGTGGCCAGATTACATAACAATAATGCAAATGTAATTTCATCGTCTTTCCCATTTTGCTTTATAATTCCTAATGCTTCATTGAAGAGTGCTTCAGCTTTTTTATATTGACCAATATTTAAATAGAGTCCAGCAAGATTATCAAGGGAATGTGCATAATCCATGCTTCTCTTGCCCAGAAATCTACCACAAAGGTCTTTCGCTTTTATTAGAAAAACTTCTGCTTTTTCAAATTCTTCCATTTCCTGGTATAAATTGCCAATGTTACATAATGTATTTATATATTTAGCATTCGTATCACCCAGTATAGTCTTCCTTATTTCAAGACTCTGCAAGTAAAACTTTTCTGCCTGGCTATAAATCCCTATTTCTACCTGGGTCATTCCTAATTGGTTTAAAATTTCTGCATATCTCGCACATTTCTTCCCTAACTTCATCTCTGTTTTATTCAATGCTTGCATACCATAATTTATGGATCCCTCAAAATCACCTTGATTATATGATATTACACATTTCTTTTCAAGATCATCAATCTCACGTATCGCTTTATTTGTAGGGACTTCATCATCAATTGGCCGTTTTGACAGGCCGGTGGAAAATGGGACAAGACCATTACTTACATATTGATTGTTTAACGGGTCAGATAAAAACGCAACTATTGGTTCCTTATTATCAAGAATTGCCCAATCCAAAGCAGTTCGATTTAAATTATCCCTGATGTTAATATTTGCACCCTTTTGCCATAATATATAACAGATGAAAAAGTCACCACCAAGGGTTGCATAGATCAGTGGAGTTATTCCTTGTTTTGTTTGTGCATTTAGATTTGCACCTTTATCTATCAGCAATTGAACAATGTCAAAATATCCAAAGTATGCGGCCATGTGTAATGCATTAAATCCACTGGAATCCTTAATGTCAGTGTCAGCGCCATGGAGTATTAAAGATGATGCTACAGCAGTGTTTTCTGAAATCAATGCTAGTGTCAGCGCAGTTGAGCTGTCGCCATAACACTGGTAGTTGATGTTCGCTCCTTTGTCAAGAAGATATTCTATTATATTTCTTTTTCCATTGAAAGAGGCTGTTTGTAACGCACTCCACCCGGAGTGACCATCTGAACCCTTTTCAGTGTCATTAATATCGACCTTACATTCCTCAATCAGATACTTTAAAATAGTCAGTTTCCCTTCACCCGCAGCAACGATCAACGAGCTTCCATATGTTGATGTTTCGGAATTGTAAATGATTCCCTTTTTATTGGGGTCTGCACCATTTTTATAAAGCAGTTTTACCATTTCAATGTTGCAGCGATATATTGCCCACATAAATAATGTAGCATTGGCGGTGTCAACAGTATTGACGTCAGCCCCTTTTTTAATAAGACTTTCTGCTTCGCTTATATCACATACCTTAACAGCTTCTAATAATTTAATATTTAGCTTTTGCTTTGACTGGCAAAATATCATTATTGGAATTAGCGAAAAAATAAAACAATAAAACGTTCTGTATAAGTTCATTTCTTTAAACTGAATTTTTATTTAAACATGATCTTTTACTCCATCAACGCAAGTGCCGCCCAGTATAATTATATA
>Ga0116171_10004941_pt1 | contig 11829 bp, 10 predicted proteins | sample AD_JPNHW2_MetaG_FD_89798 | JGI IMG/M metagenome (GOLD analysis project Ga0116171, IMG submission 89798) | Active sludge microbial communities of municipal wastewater-treating anaerobic digesters from Japan - AD_JPNHW2_MetaG | ecosystem: Engineered > Bioreactor > Anaerobic > Digestate | place...
CGAGGTGGAGATCTTCCGCGGCTACTGGATGATCACCTGGTTCAAGAACCAGTTCGCCTACGAGGAGGTCATGGAGGCGGCGCGGCGCGGCATCGTCCCCGAGGTCATGCTCGACGAGCTCCTTGCGCGGACCCCCGCCGGCGCGAACGGCCTCGTCATGCAGCCCTACTGGACCCCGATGCTCAAGATGCCCTCCGCCAAGGGCGCCATCATCGGCTTCGGCGACGTCCACGACCGGGCCTACGTGTACCGCGCCATCATCGAGGGCCTGGCCTTCGGCCTCAAGGACGGCCTCCACGCCATCGAGAAGGCGGGCCGGACGAGGGTCCGCGAGCTCGCGGTCTCGGGCGGCGCGAGCCAGAGCGACGAGATCTGCAGGATCACGGCGAGCGTCTTCAACCTCCCCCTCGTCAAGGGAGAGACCTACGAGACGAGCGGCCTCGGCGCCGCCATGGTCACGGCCGCGGGCCTCGGCATGTACCCGGGCGTGGAGGATGCCGCAAAGGCGATGTCGGCGAGGTCGACCACCTTCGAGCCCGACTCCCGCAAGGCGGAGCTCTACGACGAGCTCTATCACCGCGTCTACCGGAAGATGTACGGGGCCCTCGAGCCCCTTTATGAAGCGATACGTGACATTACCAACTACCCGGAGCGGCTCGGCCGTTCCCGGCAGGGCTAAGGAGCAGGACATGGCAAAGGAAGAGTTCATTCCCGACTGGTTCGAGGGAGCCCTCCCCGAGAGGAGCTTCCGTTCCATCCTCAAGTGGGGAGACCCCGCCGAATACAAGCACCCCAACAAGCGCCTCTATCGCGAGATGAAGCGCGTCTTCGGCCTCGACGACTCCTGGTTCCGGGAACGACGCGAGATGGGCATGGAGAAGGTTCCGGAAACGCTTCCCTGCCGCCTCGAGGCACGGCACGTGGAGGCCCTCACCGCCATCGTGGGAGCCGGCAACGCCTTCACCGACGTGTACCACCGCCTCCAGGTCGCCTACGGCAAGACCATGGTCGACCTCATGCGCCTCCGCAAGGGCGTCATCGAGAACATCCCTGACCTCGTCCTCCATCCCCGGGACCGCGCGGACCTGCGCGCGATAGTCGACTACTGCGACGCCAACGCCATCCCCGTCTACGTCTACGGCGGCGGCTCCTCGGTCACGCGGGGCGTCGAGGCGATGAAGGGCGGAGTGACCCTCGACATGCGCGTCCACCTCAACAAGGTCATCTCCTTCGACGAGAAGAACCACACGATCACGGTCGAGGCCGGCATGTCGGGTCCCGAGCTCGAGCGCATCCTGCGCAACGCGCCCGAGACCCTCAAGGCGGCCAGGGCCTACACCTGCGGCCACCTGCCCCAGAGCTTCGAGTACAGCGCGGTGGGCGGCTGGGTCGTGACCCGCGGCGCCGGCCAGAACTCGACCTACTACGGCAAGATCGAGGACATGGTGATCGCCCAGGACTACGTCTGCCCGACCTGCGATATCAGGACCGGGGACTATCCCGCGGCGGCCGACGGCCCCGACATGGACCAGGTGATGATGGGAGCGGAAGGGACCTTCGGCGTCCTCTATTCCGCCACGCTCAGGCTGCGCCACTACGAGCCCCGGAACACGAGGCGCTATTCCTACATCTTCCGCAACTGGGAGGACGCGAAGGAGGCGGCCCGCGAGATCATGCAGGGCGAATTCGGCTTCCCCTCGGTCTTCCGCCTCTCCGATCCCGAGGAGTCGGACCTTGCGCTGAAGTTGTACGGCGTCGAGGGCACCGTCATCGACACCCTCATGTCGGCCCGCGGCTTCAAGAAAGGCGAGCGCTGCCTCATGCTCGGCACCGCGGACGGCGAGGCGGGCTTCTCGCGCCACGTGGCCCGCATGATCCACCGCACCTGCAGGCGCCACGGCGCCATGTCCACCACCGGTTTCGTGCAACGCTCCTGGGAGCACGGCCGCTTCCGCGACCCCTACATGCGCGAGGACCTCCAGGATTACGGCATCATGATCGACACCCTCGAATGCTCGGTCAACTGGACCAACCTCGAGGAGGTGCACACGGGCGTGCGCGCCTTCTGCCACTCGCGGCCGGGCACCATCTGCATGACCCACATGTCCCACTTCTATCCCCAGGGCTGCAACCTCTACTTCATCTTCATCGCGAAGATGGACAGCCTCGAGGAGTACCTCTCCTACCAGGCCGGCATCCTGGACCACATCCAGGAGTCCGGCGCCACGATGAGCCACCACCACGGCATCGGCAAGATGACCGCTCCCTGGCTCGAAGGCGACATAGGCCCCGAGGCCATGGCCGTCCTGCGCACCCTGAAGCGCCACTTCGACCCGCACAATATCATGAATCCGGGCGGAACCTTGGCGCTGGATCTGCCTGACTCGCAGCGGAGGTTGCTGCGAAAATGACGGTTCGCCCGGATAGCGCGGCAAGGATGCCGCGCCCGGGTGAGCGCAGAATGCCTTGCGGCATTCTGCGACGTCATGGACGACGCTGGATCCGGGCGGAACCTTGGCGCTGGATCTGCCTGACTCGCAGCGGAGGTTGCTGCGAAAATGACGGTTCGCCCGGATAGCACGGCAAGGATGCCGCGCCCGGGTGAGCGCGCCCTGAAGAGCGCAGGATGCCTTGCGGCATCCTGCGACGTCATGGACGACGCCGGACCCTACTCGAGGACCGCGGCGCCGAGGAGCTGCCAGAAGAGCTCCGAGGCCTGCGGGAAGATGTCGTGGCAGGAATCCATCATGACGCCGAGGTAGACCTCGCGGTCGAGGCGGTCGAGGATCGAGCCTTCGGCGAGCTGCAGGTAGCTGGGGCCCGGGCCGGTCGATTCCGGTATCCTGCGAGGGTATTCGATCCGCATTCCGGGCTCGGCAGGCGCGGGCAGGCGCGCGAACACGTAGTAGCCGATGGCGCCGCCGATGTTCCCGTACTTCGTGGGGTCTTCCCAGGTGTAGACCTCGAAGTCGATCCCGTTCACCCTGCGGAGCTCCCTCGAGGTCACCTTGAGGTCCCCGAGCCGGTCCAGGACGAAGTCTTCATAGCTGGTATCTTCCACGGAGAGCCAGAAAAGGAGGCTGATGCCGATGGATCTGCCCTTGGGGCTTTCCAGCCTGTCGGGGGTCAGCATCGCGACGGCCCGCCGCTGCGAGTAGCCGGTCAGGCGCAGCTTCCAGGTCGGCTTCACGGGGATGGAAATGCCCATGGCCCTGTTCGTCAGGCGATAGCCGTCATCCAGCGCGTCGAGGTCCCAGATGGAGGTGTTGGCGTACTCGCCGTCGACGTCCGGCGCTGAAAAGGCCCTGGAGAGGCTGGCGTAGACGGGATAGTCCGCGGGTCGGATGCCCCGGCCCGCGGCGGCCGTTTCGTATTCGGCCATCGCGTTGCGGTACATGCGGGCATAGAAGCAGGCCGTCGCGAAGTCCTCGTGGAAGGCGGGAGGGAGGCTGGCGGCCGGCGGCGCCAGGTCGAGGGCCTTTTCGAATTCGCGCACCGCCTCGACGGGCCGGGCCGCCCCCGCGAGCTGTTCCCCGAGAAGCCAGGGGACGCGGTACTCGGCAGGGAAGTCGGCCCTGGCTCTCGCTCCCTCCGCCTCGATCCTCGCGGCGGCGCCGGGAGAATCCAGGTTGTAGAGGTAGCCGAGGAGGACGAGGTCGAAGAGGCGCAGGTCGACGTTGCCGGGACAGGTCCCGGCGAGGGCGGCGGTCCTTTCCTCGAGCCGCGAGATCGCGGCGGCGACCTCGGCCTTCGGCACCGGGTAGCGCCAGTCGAAGCTGTAGTGGTCGGCATAGTCGCTGTACGCGGTGACCGCCTCGACCCCGGACCTGTAGTCCGGATCCGCGGGCAGGGCGGAAAGGTCCACGGCCTCGATGCCGGCATGGCAGGGAAGGGCAGCGAGGAGGAAGGCCAGGGCGAGCGCAGGATTTCGGGGCGGCCTCATACGCATTCCATCGAGGCGGTCGACGCCGGCGCCTGGCCGGGCCGGCCGGCCTCGACGCCGACAAGGTAGCGCTCGGGCCGGTCCGGGTTTTCGGAGTATACGCCGCGGTATCGGGGCGGAAGGAGGCGGGCGATCCGGCGCATGAGCTCGTCGCTCGCCTCGGCGCGGCTCGTCCTCGTGAAGCCGCCCTCGGGCGCGTCGAGCCTGAAGGCCTCCCCGACGCGGAAGGTCACCCTCGTCCTCCTCAGCCTCCCGAGGTTGGTCCAGAACGACTCGCCCCCGAAGTGCACGACCGGTACCACGGCGGCGCCGCTCCTGACGGCAAGTTGCACGACTCCGGCATGGCCGCGGCCGAGGCGGCCGTCGCCGCTCCTCGTCCCCTCGGGCGCCACCGCAAGTATGCCCCCTGCCGCGAGCACGTCGAGGGAGGCCTTGAGGGCGCCGATGTCGCTGGCGTTCCGGTCGATGGGGACGGCTTCCCAGGAGGTGGCGAGGAAACCGAGGAGGGGATTTTCCCAGGTCTCCTTCTTCACGAGCCCGATGATGTTGCGCGGGTATGTGTAGGCGTAGAGGAGGGGCACCTCGAGGAAGTTGATGTGGTTCGTGACGATGATGAGGGGGCCCCTGGCGGGGAGCTTGGCCATGTCCCGCGCGTCCACGCGGCAGATGCTGCCGAGCACGAACCTGACGATGGGCGTGATGACGCGCGAGGCCAGGGTCATTCCGCTTTTCCCATGGCGCCCTCGAAGCGGGCCGCCATCTCCCCGCTGTAGACGAGGCGGAGGGCCGAGGGAAGGCAGGCGATGTCGAGGCTGCGGCCGTCGGTGCAGATGGTCTCGCCGTCGGCATGCACCACGAGGCCGCCTTCGGGCGCCTCGATCGCATAATGCGCCGCCTTGGCGCAGGTTATGCCGGGATGGCCCGCCTGGCTGCCCTTGGTGTAGCGTCCTATGAGGTCGACCATCTGGCCGCGCGTGAGTTCCGCCGCCATGCAGAGCTCGAAGGCGCCGTCCCAGTTGCGGGCCTTCGGGGCCATGAAGAAGGTGCCGCCCATGCGCCGGCCGTTCATGATCGAGATCTGGTGGCTCTTCTGCTCGAAGACCCCGCCCTGGCCCCCGTCGAGGGTCACGATGACATGGGGAGCCGCGGGATACATGATGAAGGTGCGGACCGCGCCGAAGACGTAGGCCATGAAGCCGTGCACATGCTTCATCTTGGCGGCCTCGAGGCCCACGATGGTGTCGAAGCCCGCGCCTATGCCGTTCGCGAAGAACCTTCCCTCGGGGTAGTAGCCGCCGGTTATGCGCCCGACATCCATCGGGCGCTCCTTGCCGGCCGCAAGCGCGTCGACGCAGGCCTCCAGGTCGGCCGGCACGTCGGCGCCGTAGGAAAAGTCATTTCCCCGGCCAACGCTGAGCACGCCGAGCGAGGGCGGGGTCTCCCCCCGGGCCGCGCTCTGCATGAGGCCGTTCACGACCTCGTTCACCGTTCCGTCGCCGCCTGCCGCCACGACGGTATCGAAACCTTCCCTGCGCGCATCGCGCGCCAGCTCGATGGCATGTCCGACCGCCTTGGTGAGGACTATATCGTGGTTGATTCCCCGCTGGTTGAGCAAGGCTTCCATCTCGCCCGCCCTCTCTCCCGCGCGGCCCTTTCCGGCCACGGGATTGAGGATGATCTTGTAGCGTTTCTGCGTCATGGATGGGGAGTATAGCGCAGACTTGCATCCCGGCAAAGACAAGGCATGGAAGTGCGACCGATGGTTCCATGCTGCCGATCTTTTTCGTCATGTGTGTCGATATAGCAAGATCGCTTTAGTTTCCCTCGACGAATTACAAAAATATGTTTATAATCTCTATTAGCTTGATTTGTGGGGGACGAGGCTGTAACCTCGAAGGCCCCTTGGATGTGTCACCTTTGTGCTCCCGGCAGGCGGTCAACGGCAAGAGCCGCAAACCGGGAATGGCAGGATACTAGATTGGCGACAGAGCCTGTCGCCAAGAGTCTTCCCCAGACTCGGCGCCGGTCCAACCCCTCCAGGATCGGCGCTACTTTTTTAACCCGGCCATCTCTGAATATAGAGAAAATGGAGAAAAACTCTTTGTCGACAGGAAATCGCTTCTTTGTCGCGTTATCATTGAGTTGTTAGCCACGCAGATCCGCCAAGGAGGACATATGAAGCGATTCGCCGTCTTTCTGTTCATCCTTTCCCTCGTCGCCGGCGCTTCCTGGGCCCAGAGCTTCGATCAGTTCCAGAGCGCCTTCCAGACCTTCTCGGGCCAGATGGCTTCTTCCCTCGCGGTCAACTCCACGATCGGTCTCACCTGGTCAGACGCTTCCCTGGGCAGCTTCCCGCATTTCGGCGCGGGGCTCAATGCAGGGGCAGCCTTCACGGGCAAGGATACGGCCTCGCCCCTCTTCGAAGCCCTCGGCAAGACGGCTCCTTCAGAACTGGACCAGTTCGGCATCCCGATACCCGCCGTCGTCGCGAGCGCCAAGATAGGACTGCCCTTCCTCGGCATGGACATCGGCGTCAAGGGCGGCATCATCTGGCCTGAACTGGCCGACAGCCTAAGGTCCACCTCGGGCGTCTCGGCGGAGTACAAGAACCTCGGCGCCCAGATCCGCCTTCCCATCCTGAGGGACGAGGGCTTCATCCCCGCCGTCAGCCTCGGCTTCGGCGCGAGCTACCAGCAGGGCAGGATACAGGCGAGCATCGGGACCGGAGATACGACGATCATCGATCAGACTATTAATTCGGTTCATTGGATCGTGACTGCGTCGGATCCTCTCCTCGACCTCGGCTGGGAGTCTATGATTTATGATGGCAGCTTGCAGGTCTCCAAGAAGCTGTTCGGCTTCCTCACGCCCTATGCGGGTGTCGGCTACTCCTTCGGTAGCTCGACGGTTACGGGCGGCGTGGCGAGCGATTTAATGTTCGATAACGGATCCGGACCTGGAAGCGGGACATATGAGGAACTTGTCGCCGATATCGAAGCTGATGGCGGCACTGCCCCCGCGCTGAGCGCCACCGGCTTCACCTACACGACAGCCAACACCGACCCCGTCCTACGCCTCTATGGCGGCCTCTCGGTCAAGCTCATCGTAGTCCTCGACCTCGGCGTCATGTACGTGCCCGCGAGCGGCAACTTCGGCGCCTCTGCCATGCTGCGCTTCCAGCTCTAGCCTGGAAAGCCCCTTCGGGGGCGCATCGAAAGCAAGGCCGGCTCCGCGGAGCCGGCCTTGCCGTTCTTGGCGTCTGTTCCCGCGGATCAGGCTTTCTGTCCGACGATGAGGAGGGATGGCGCCGAACGGAAGCCCTTCTCGTGGACGCGCCTGCGCAAGGCTTCTCCCTCTTCCCGGCACGAGGCGGCTTCCGGCGAGCCTTCGGGAATCTTGCCGAGGTAGCGGTCGACTATGCCGTCGATCTGGGCCATGAGCTCCGCGTCATGGGGATCGCCCTCAGAGTCGAGGATCTCGTCGCAGCCTAGGTCCTTGAGGCCGAGGGCGCCGACGAGGCCCCTGAGGCCCTTCCGGTCGTAGGTGGCGGCATGATAGGTGCCGCCAAGGCTGTCGATCCGCGCCCACCAGTGGTGGAGGAGGACATGGCTCATCGCCGACTCGTCCTCGGCCTCCCGGTGCATCTCTAAGACCATGAGGTGGCCGCCGGGGGCGAGGACGCGGCAGGCCTCGGCCAGCACCGCCTCGGGACGCGGGAAATGGTGGAGGGAGTTCGAGATCGAGACGAGGTCGAAGCTGCCGTCCGGGAAGGGCAGGGCGGCCGCATCGGCTTCCAGGGCCTTGCCCCCTCGGATCTTCGCCAGGCGTTCGCCCGCCTGGGCCACGGCCCTGGGCTGCGAATCCACGGCCACGATCTCCTCGTAGGAGCCGAGGCTCTGGGCGAGGAGGAGGGCGAAGTCGCCCGCCCCGGTCGCCACGTCGAGTACTCTGCGGGGCCTCAGGGCCGACGCCACGGTTTCCACTGTGCTCATGTGCCCGAGTATACGCGGCCCCGTCCCTGCGCGCCAGTGCCGTCCTTGCCGGTGTCGCATGCCGCGCCCGATTCTGCCGGGAGGATCGGCGCGTCCTGCGCGGGCCCGCGCCGCGGGGCATCAAGGGGGGCGCCGCGGCCTTCCTCACTCCGCCGGAACGAGGACCCTCGCCCAGTGCGGCGGGACGGTGAAGCGGAGGCGTCCGCCCTCCGTCCTGAAGACCTCGCCGCCGGGCCGCGACTCCGCCTCTAGCTCGTCGCGCAGCGAGGCCGCGCTGAAGGGCAGGGTGAGGTCGAAGGCCGCTGCCCTCGAGTCCGCGTTGAGCGCCACTATCGCCTTGCCGGCGGCCGGGCCGTCGGCGAACGCGCCGGCGTTTCCCGCGACGCCGTCTTCCGCCGATGCGGCCGTCCTCAGGAAGGCCAGCTGCCGATGGGATACGTGAAGCCCGCGATAACCCGTGCCGCGCAACGCGGGCAGCCGGGCGCGGAGGCCGGCGAACCTCCTGATCGCGCCCTCGAGGTCGGGCTCGGGCGAAGGCGCCGACTCGAGCTCCGTTATCGAGGGGCGAAGCACCCTGTCGGAGGAGGGGCTCCGCTTCGCGCGGAGGCCGCGTTCCGAGCCGTAGTACAGCGAGGGGATGCCCGGCATGGTGAAGAGGAGGGCGTAGAGGGGGTAGAGGAGGCCTGCCTCGGGGAGCTGGCTCGCCACGCGGTCCACGTCATGGTTGTCGGCGAAGTTGTAGAGGCCGAGGTCCCGGTAGATGCCCGCCTCGCCCGACTGGCGGTCCAGGGCGTAGGCGATCTCGAAGTAGTTCGCGTCCGCCAGGCTCGACCAGAGGCCCTTCCAGCACTCGTAGTTCGTGACCGCGTCGAGGAGGCCCGGGCCGGCCCAGGTCCGGTAGTCGCCGTGGATGACCTCGCCCATGAGCCAGAAACCGGGCTTCCGGGCCTTGCAGGCCGCGGCGAGCTCCCGTATGAAGTCGAGGTCGAGGCAGTCGGCGGCGTCGAGCCTGAGGCCGTCGATGCCGTAGTCGTCGATCCAGGAGAGGGCCGCCCCGATGAGTTCCCGCCGCACCTCCCCGTCCGAGAGGTCGAGGCGCGGCAGCTCGGGGCAGCCGCCCCAGCATTCATAGCTGAAGGGATCGCCCAACGCGCTCCTCTTCGAGAAGTCGACCTGCCTGAAGCGCCGGACGGAGGCCGAGGCCTGTCCCCGCTCCCGGAGGTCCCGGAACCAGGGATGTTCCCTCCCCACATGGTTGAACACCCCGTCGAGGACTATCCGCAGGCCCCTCGCCCTGGCCTCGCCGCAGAGCTTCGCGAGGTCGGCGTTCGTGCCGAGGCGCCGGTCCACCCTGCGGTAGTCCACCGTGTCGTAGCCGTGGTCCATGGACTGGAAAAGGGGGCCGAGGTAGAGGGCGTTGACGCCGAGGGCCGCGATCGAGTCGAGGCGCCGCGTGACCTCGCCGAGCCTGGGGTCTGACCCCAGGGCGGCCGTGACCGCGCCTTGGCCGGGGTCTGACCCCAGGGCGCCGCAGTAGCCGAGTGGATAGACGTGGTAGAAGAAGGCGTTTTCGGTCCAGGAAGGCATGGTTGTTCCTTGTTTACGAGAAGATGCCGTACATGAACTGGCGGACTGCGCCCCGCATCGTGGCCTCGTCGAGGGCCGACGAGCCGGCGAGCCAGAAGCCGACATAGCTGTCGATGGTGCCGATGAAGGTGCCCGCGTAGGCGCGGTGCCGGCCCTTCATGTTGCCGTGGTCGGCCGAGGCCTGGAGGAAGAAGCCCTCGACCTGGCCGAAAAGCTCCCCGTTGAAGGCAGCAGCGGCCCCTCCCGCCTCGCTCGCTGGCGGGGCGAAGCTCATGGCAAGCCGCAAGCGGCTGAAGTCGGGGTCAGCGAGGGCGAAGCGCATGAAGGCGAAGGCGATGCGTTCGAGTCCGAGGGGCACGTCTCGGGCGTAGCGCGCGGCTTCTCGGACCGACTCGACGAGGGGCCCTCCTCGCTCGGCTATGACGGCGTCGAGGAGGCCCCGTTTGGAACCGAAGTAATGGTAGAGGGTCGGCTTGGTCACGGCGCAGGCCTCGCAGATCTCGTTCACGCCTACGGCTTCGTAGCCTCGCGCCGAGAAGAGGAGGGTTGCCCGGTCGCGGAGGAGTTCGCGGTTGCCAGTAGCCTCGTTCATGGATGCCAGTATACCGATCGGTATACTGGCGGTCAAGCTCCCGCTATCCCTGTTTTCTCCAGTTTCAATGGACAGATGGACCGGCCGCGGATACACTTGCCCCACCATGCAACCTGCAGAACTCGCGGCTTCACTCAAGCGCATACTCGAGCATACGCCTGCCTTCCCCGGCGACAGCCTCGTCGTCGACCTCATAGCCAACCCTCGCGCGGGCGGCTTCACGCGTCGCGTCTATACCAGGGCCCGCTTCGCCGAGCTCGCCACCGTCGAAGGCCAGGCCCTCGCCCTGCCCCTTCGTCCGGCTCCCGCCGAAGTCCGCCTCCACCTGACCGAAAGGAGCGGCCACGCCGCTGACATCGCCAAGGGCATCATCGCCGACGCGAAGCGGGACGGTCCCGGAAGCAGGCGCATCCTGGTGACGGCGGGCGGGGACGGTACGGCCCTCGAGGTCGCGAGCAGCCTTGTCGACCTGCCTCCGGAGGAAGCGGCCCACTTCGCCCTCCTCCGCCTGCCCTTCGGGACGGGCAACGACGGCTCCGAGGGCCGGGACCTCGTCACTGCCCTCGGCCGCTTCCTCGGTCCCCTCGCCTTCGCCAAGCGCGAGGCCCTCCTCGTCACTCCGAACCCGGAGGGAGGCAAGGCCCCCCTCTACTCCTTCAACATCGCGAGCCTCGGCCTCGACGCCTTCGTCTGCGAGATGACGAACCGGCTCAAGACCTTCTTCCCCGGGGATTTCTACAAGCTCTGGGTCGATGTGGCCTCGGTCTTCTACGAGATGGCCTGGCCCCTTGAGCCGCTCGTGGCGAGGGCCTTTGACGCCCAGGGCCGCGACCTCGGCACGATGGACGGCCGCTTCCTCCTCTTCGCCATGGGCGTCTCGGGCCACAGGACCTACGGCTCCAACAAGCACATCCTCCCCGACGACGACAATGTCTGCGCGGTCTACAAGATGTCGCTGGCCAACAAGCTCAAGTTCAAGGAAGTGGTCCAGGCGGGGGGCCACCGCGGACTCGATATCCTCAGGCTCTTCTCGGCCCGGCGCATCGTCTTCGACTATCCCGAGGCCCTCCTCCTCCAGTGCGACGGCGAGGTGACCCGGCTCGAGAAGTCGGACTTCCCCCTCGTCATGGAAGTGACGAAGCCCCTCTACAACGTGCCCGAGAAGGTCTAGTCCCTATGGCATCGAGGCGGGAGGGCAGGGCAGGGAGGAGGCCGGCCGATGAAAGGGCCGGCATCCTCTTCCTCGTGGCCATCCTCGCCGCCGCTTTCTTCCCGGCCGTCCTCACCGAGTTCGACAGCGCCGCCCTCCTCAAGGCCGTCGCCTCGGCCATGGCCCAGGCGAGGCTTCCCGAGCGCATCGCTCCCGCAGGCGAGGGCCAGCCGGCGACGATCCCCGAGACCATCGTCTGCCCGACCCTCCTCGCCGAGAGCCCCACCGCGACATCGCCGACTACAGAGGCTTCCCCAGACCCTCTCGATGTCCTTTCTCCTTCCGACCCGCCCTGCCCCCAGGGACCTCCGGGTCTTCTTCCCTCTCCCCGCGCGCCTCCCCGCGCGGCCTGACCCCTCGAGTCGGAGACGCCCTGCCTGGTGCGTCCCGAAGCATCGCGCGCCCGCCTCGCGGGCGCATGTCAGGAAAAAGGAGCTATCATGCCTATCGATACAGGCAGCACGGGCTTCATGCTCATCGCCACCGCCCTCGTCATGTTCATGAC
>Ga0116171_10004942_pt1 | contig 11828 bp, 4 predicted proteins | sample AD_JPNHW2_MetaG_FD_89798 | JGI IMG/M metagenome (GOLD analysis project Ga0116171, IMG submission 89798) | Active sludge microbial communities of municipal wastewater-treating anaerobic digesters from Japan - AD_JPNHW2_MetaG | ecosystem: Engineered > Bioreactor > Anaerobic > Digestate | place...
ACACGAACTGTATGAAACAATAAGCCCAGAATACAAACAGGACTTAAATACTTATTGCTTGTTATTGCAAGTGAAAGTACCTGATAAGCGTAAGGTTCCTTTAAGAGCCTGGGGATTGTTCGTAAAGATGATGTGGGCTTTGAAGAGGATGTATTCCGAGATAGATCTATGTGAAATAAATAGAGAGGATATCCTAAAAAATGAATATCCTATCAGCACAGTTGGAGAGGCAATGGATATAGGGATACTATTTCATATAGAAGAAGCGAATATTTTGTTGAATAATCTCTAAAAAAGAATCATGCAACGATTGAATCGTCTGTAACTGAAGTGAAATTAAGTAATGTACTTGATATCAGAATTGAATTGACAAGGATTTTGTAGTTGAAAATTTATCAGAAGAGCTTTCGAACTGATTTTATTTATAATGATAGAGGAGAACTAATGGCTTATATTGATGATATTACTGAAATTACTACCAGAATCCCACGAGCAATAATCGATTTTGAAACTGAAAGAGTAAGAGCAAGAATACCCTCCCAATCTGCTTCAAATTTTATTACAAATAAAGAGCAAGGTGATTGGGCAGAAAGGATTGTTTTTGATGCAATTAATAACTCATCACAGCAGTATAAAGCCGTAAAATATGGGAAAAGTGATGATATAATAGCGGGTGAAGATGGTTTTGATGCCTTTTATAATGATTTTCAGGAAGAATTAGATAAGATTGGGAAACGACCTGATATTCTAATATTTAATATAAATGATTATCGTGAAGATTTTGGTTTGGATATTAGTAGAATGAGTGAACCTGCAGTCAGAGAATATGTAAAACAAGCTATTGCGGGTGTTGAAATAAGATCAAGTACGTTTTTACTTGAAAGATATGAAGCTTATATGAATGCTAGAACTGAAAGACATCTTAATGAAGCTCTAGAAATCGTATCAATAATTTTGTCTGATTATTTAGATCTTCTTCAGCATGAAGCAAAAAGAAAATATATAGGAATATTGCAAAGTATCAATACGGAAACAATTAGAGCTATTTCCTTTAGAGTTCCAGGTTGGGGTGCTAACGAACGTTTAATTGAATTGAATCAACTTTTTAAGGACTTACAATATCATATTAAAGAAATACAAAAAAGGAGTACATTAAGTATAACTCCGAAAGTAGAAGATATCAGAGTTGTGTATAAATGGATTGAAACATATAATGTCCCACATTATTATTTTCAAGTTTTTTTTGATAAAGTATATGCAATATCTTTTAAAGAAATTCTGTTAATGCTTACTGATGCAGATAATGAAGGGAGATTGTTTAACTTAGAACGAGATAGTGCTAATCAATTTAAAACTACAATCAAAATAAGTACAACTACAACTCAGAAAATTGCAGACAGGGTAGATGAACCTGACCATAGTAGTAGGAGAAGGGAATTGAACAAAGGGCAGTTGTTATATTATGTCACTTTTCAAAATGGGTGTGCTTATTTAGATATTGAAGCTCTAAAAAATGTACTAAATATTCCAATATGGTGATTTAGGGAGTTGAATTTTGGATATTGAGAAAGCATATATCGATAGAACAGATTTGGAACATCGGAAAAAATTTGCACAGTTTTTTACTCCATTGAAAATTGCAGAATTTATGACTGAGTGGATTTATGGTGGCTCACAAATTGATACAATTCTAGAACCGGCTTTTGGGTTAGGAGTATTTACAAAATGTATATTAATGCACAATCCCAATGCTAAAATTGTTGGTTATGAAATTGACAATAACATTTTCACATTAGCGAAGGAGCATTTTCAGTTATATGATAATATCACAATTAAAAATAAAGATTTTATGCTAAATGATTGGGATATGAAATTTAGTTCAATCATTTGTAATCCCCCATATTTGAAATTCCATAATTATAATAATAAAATCGTAGTAGACGAGGTAAAAAATAAAATAGGTATCAGATTTAAAAGTACTTCGAATTTATATGCCATGTTTTTAACAAAATCAATTTATCAGTTATCGGAAAACGGTCGTGCTAGCTTTATAATACCAACAGAATTTTTGAATTCTGATTATGGAGTTGATGTTAAGAAATTCCTTCTTGATAATAATGTTCTTAGGTATGTTTTTGTTATAGATTTCAATTCTATGGCATTCGAAAAATCAATGACTACGTCCACAATTTTCTTGCTAGCAAAAGATATAGTTGATAAGGGAATTGTTATGAAGTCTATAAATACTTCTAAAGAACTAGCTGAGTATAAAGAGATGATATGTTCGTATTCTAATAATAGTAGTGTTTCAGTATATTCAAAAAATGAACTTGATCCAAAAGTAAAATGGCGTGAATATTATGAACAAAACAAACCCAAAAAAACTACAAGATTAATACCTTTTACCACATTTGCTTCAATTAAACGAGGTATAGCAACAGGAGACAATGATTATTTTACTTTCAACAAGACAAAAGCGTTAGAATATAAAATCCCACCCACCAATTTATTACCCTGTATTACCAAATCTTTAGATGTGAAAAAAAATATATTCAACTTAAACGATTTCGAGAAATTAGTTGATGAAGATAAAAGAGTTTACTTATTTGATGCTAATGAATCTACTAATCCCGCTGTAATAGACTATATAAAATTAGGTGAAGAAAGAAATGTACATTCAAAATTCCTTACATCGCAACGTAAACCTTGGTATAAACTAGAAAAACGAATAGCTGCAGACTTATGGGTTAGCGTTTTTAATCGAAACGAGGCTAAATTCATACTAAATGAAGCTCAGATATTAAATCTAACAACATTCCATTGTGTATATATTAAAGATATGAATCTTGAACAAAAAGATTTATTTACAGCATATCTTCTAAGTGATACTGCAAAAAGAATATTAGAGATTAATAGAAGAGAGTATGGGAATGGGCTTAAGAAATTTGAACCTAATGATATTCAATCTTCAATGATTTTAGATTTGAATAGTATTTCATCAAGTGTAAAAAAACAAATTCTTGAACTTTATAGAAGATTCTATAAATCAGAAGATGATGATCTTTTTAATAGTTACCATATCAAGGAAATTGATTATTTACTGGCTAAAGAATTTGATTTATCCAATAATTCTTTTCTTCAAACTTAGATTTTATTTTTCTTTTGTCCTCAATTTCACCACTTTCCCCGGTATATATATTGAAGGCAATCGATCAGGTTACTGGTGACAGGTTACTGGTTTCTGCGATAAAGAAAATCTGAGTATGTCATTACTTGATCGGGAGCCTCTGAAATAAAACAAAAGAGGTAAAAGAAAATGAAACTTACATTCAAGCATTGTGTTAAAACCTTCAAAGGTATCAATCGAAAGGAATGTCTTGTATATTATTCCTATAATGGTGGTGATTTGATAATTGCCAAGAGGTTAACAAACCGTAAACTAACCTCCCAGAATCATGAAATGGGAAATATCATTGCCAATCTGTCCCTACACGACTCATAGTTCTTACTTCTTAACAAAATATAATTCTTTTCTCTTCCATCCCATGATAACCTGCTGCTACAATCTTCTACATAATCATTGATTGATGAATAAGAATCGTGCAATAAGCAATTCCCTGACAAAAAAAGATAATCGCGTATAAATTTCAAAATATTACTTCTTGACGGATATTTATCATTATTTATATTTAACATGAGAGCGTTGAAATAAGTAACATATACTTTTTAAAGAAGGGAATATGCATTTTTTGCAGGTTTTCCGGTTATTTGCAATGCTCTTGTTTTGTACAGTTTTACAACTATATTACCAGCATAATCACTTTTATACACCACTGTTACAACATTAGGAGTTCCCATGTATAAATTTGTCTTTATCCTGTTAATTGCATTACTTCTTTCCGGTTCTCTCTATGCCCAGAACCACATGGACATCATGACCACGATGACAGGTGAACATAACTTCGCACATATGGGATGGGCAATGACTACACTGGATTGGAATGGGGATGGATATGATGATTTGATAATAAACTCTAACCAATGGAGTCCTGATGGTTTTCCGTTTATTCATAACACCTCAGGAAAAATTTATGTATATTTTGGAGGACCAGGTTTTGATAATATTCCTGAAATGGAAATTCCCGGGCATCATGAGATAGAGTTCTCTCATACCACCTCCATGTGTAATGCCGGAGATATGAATGGTGATGGCATCGATGACCTGGCATTGTTCCGGTCAACCATGTATGAAGATGGTAATGACCAGCACTATGACTCACAGTTATGCGTATTTTATGGAGGCGCAGATCCCGATACAATCCCTGATTATGTGCTCACTTTTCCCAGGGAAGAATGGGACAATACCTATAACTTTATTAATGGTTTAGGTGATATTAACCATGATTCTTATGATGATCTTGGTTATATCATGCTTAAGCCAGGTTATCCCTACAAAAATCAATTTGGTATTATATATGGAGGGAACTTTGAAAATACTGATTTTCAGCAAATAGATAATATAATGGCTACACCAAGTATAAATAAAATAGGTGATATAAATAGAGACGGGATAGATGATTTTAGCATTGGATATGGTTACGGAACTGAAGATACCATATTTCATAAAGTCGTAGTTTTCATAGGAAATTCAGCGGGTATTTATTCTGATAGTCTGGTTATTAATGATTCGCAGAATTGGGTAGATTCGTTTTCTTATCCTGCCGGGGATGTGAATGGTGATGGATGCTCAGATTTTATCAGTATTTTTTCAGATTCAAACGCTCGATTGTATTTTGGGAGTACAGATTTCGATGGAACAGATTACGTTACGATTGATCCACCATATAACGGTGATTCAAGTGGAAATGGTTTTGCCCATGGTGACGTGAATGGCAGCGGTACAGATGATCTGATGGGGACATTTTGCTCACAGGCAGATGGATATGGCGATGCCTATCTGTGGATAGGCGGAGTCCCCATGAACGGCACTTCTGATCTGCATATTACTCCAGATGTGAACCATAACATGGAAATGTTCGGCTGGTGCCTGACCATGGGAGATTATAACGGTGACGGATATTGTGATGCTGCGATATCTGCACCATTTGATTATGCATCCTGGCCATATCCGGGAGAAGTAATCGTTTATGCTGGCAATCCGCAGTTGAATGATCCAACACCCATAGCAGACAATACGAATACCCCTGAAATTTCTAAACTTCAGATTTATCCCAATCCGCTCCAGCCACAGAAGTCAGAACTTAATGTCAAATTTGGATGTTATAACAGCCAATCTCCTGAATCAAAACGAGAATTATCAACTTTCGAAATCTATAACATCAAAGGGCAAAAGGTCAAGTCATATTCAATCGATGCAGATCATACTAAAAAAGGTACTGCATCTTATAATTTGGAAAATCTTTCATCAGGCGTTTACATTTGTATTCTTACAACAGGGCAAAGAATACAGCATGGGAAAATAACAATTATAAGGTAAATTACACGAGCATTTGAAACTCCCCAAGGGGGATTTTAAGAAGGAGGACTCATGAAAAAAACTGTGATATTATTACTATTCGTTTTTTATTTTGTTATGAATTATGCATTTTACTCTGACAAATTTCTTATTGGTGCATATGAAATAAGTAATCGGACCTATGTTTATCCACCTAATTACTTTAACGATTTATCGGGCAAACTGCATGAAGCTAATTTCAATGATGTTCAAATACCCAATTGGACTCATTTTTATGCTTCTCCCAGTGATTATGGCATAGATATGTCAACATTTCTTGCAAATCTGAGTAATTATGGTTTAGATGCCAATATCACAGATATGTATTTTCCCAATACTCCTGTTGATACAGTTTCAACAGGAAGCGATAATATAGCCGGTACGGAATTCCTGACATCCAGTAATTATTTCAGATTTGAATCTGAATACGATATTCCATCTACCCAATTTAATAATGACCTTCATTCAGATAAGTTCTTTTATCGTTTTCAAAGAGAACTTGGCCACAATAATTCAAGCGATATTCAATCAGAATCAAATGGACGAGCTTGGATTTGTGATCTCCCCGCTACTCCCGACACACTTTGGCATACCATATCGGGAGATATGTACAGACGTTGGGACAGTGGTGATAATAAAGTCATGTGGCTTTTTAAATTTGCAAAGAATTGGGATCCTGCATTACAACTCCAATATCTGAATACTAATAGACTTTACATTCGTGTTGCTTTGAAATGGGATTATTCGGCAGCTACAGATACAACATGCATTGACCCAATAATCAGGATCAGTTTTCATGGTGACACGATTTCTGGCCAAGCTTATGCAAATTTCGGGACTAAAGATCCTTCAACAAATACAATTCTGCATTTGGAAGATTTAAATTTTAAGCCCGAAGGAAAATATGGAAGAATTTTGAAAGTGAATGATTTTAATAAAGGTGATTTTGACTTTCAAAACAGAGATAGTGGTTTCAAAGTATTTACATATTCCATTCGTTTAGACAGTTTGGCAATACCCGATCCGAGAGACCATCACACTTTATTGTTCAATGGCAATCAAATGCAATACGTGATCCCCTACATTGAATGGAAGGAAAGTCGGGGAGTATCAATAGACTACATCGAATATGAAGATGATATTCACAAAGCCATGAGGAACAATCCGGCTTTAGTTGATACATGGTTGTATAACCGATTATCTAATAATGATAATGGATATTATTCTGTTAATAATCAAAACCAGATAACTTATTTATGTGGTATCGATGAACCCAATCCCGGAAACTATAATTCATGTGGTATTATCAATCAGCACATATGTTCTTTATGGGATTCCGGAAGACACCCATCTCTAATCAATGTTCACAGATGGGAAGGCGAAAATTGGACTATGGGTGATAGTACAACCTATTTTAGCAATATTCGTTTATTCAAGGAATTGGCAAATCCATCAATAATAAGTGTAGATCCTTATCCAATTAGTCATCTAACTGAGTTCAATCGAAAAGCCGATGATAATTTCGTACAGAAAAGTATCGATAGAACCTGTGACGATTATCGTATCGTCAAAGAATCAGGGACACCGTTTATTGCTATTCCACAATCCTTTGGTGATTGGGATCCTGATACCAATACATGGTGGGGTAGAATGTATCCAACTAAGGTAACTCAAAAATGTCTGCAATACTTACCTTTATGCTATGGACCAACTGGCATCATTGATTTTGCATTAATGCATGGGAACCCGAATATTGTAACTCCATTATGGTATTATAATAATCAAATGTATAGCGATTCCAATTATGTAGCACTTAAGAAAGCGAATGCCAAAATCAAGATTTATGGTCCTATTGTAAAAGAATCCCAATGGAAAGGTGCTCAATGTTTGAAGATAGATAGTACTTATACAGATTTTTCAATTGCTGGTCATCCAGCAAATTACCATTTCTTCAATATGAGTATACCTTATTTTCCATATCAAAATGAGAATCAAGCATATCATGGATATATACACTGTGGATATTATTTTAATACAATGACAAATGACTACTACTATATGCTTGTGAATCGAAGAACTGACAAATATTTTAGCTTAATTCCAGCTAGCTCAATGCCAAATGCCAGTTATGCGGATTATTATACTGTATATGATCCACAGATTTTGAAATTCAATGTCAGCCCCAATAGTGCGCTTAACAACCTATATGGTTCGAAACAGGGTCTATATGATCCAGCAACGAATAATCTTCAAGTTGCAGATACTGATGGAAGCATTAATATTGTTTTGGGTCCAGGAGAAGCAAGCTTGAGAAAAATCGTTGCAGTATTACCAGAGTATATCAGTACTAACTATACTTCACCGCGCAATGTTTACGTTGCAGATTCTGTAGTTGTACATCGAACTAATTTCACCATCCCTGTAAATGATACATTATTTATTATGCCACATACAAAACTAGTACTTGAACATGGAGCACATGCAAGTTTCCACGGGAGTGTAGTTATAGGAGAAGGTGGTGAGATTGTTGTTAATGATGGTTCTTCACTAAACGTGTTTGGAACTGTAAATGCTTCTTTAGGAAGCCGTATCTTTGTTGAAAGTGAAGGTCTGTTGTTTTTACAAAGTGCTTCATGTATAATGAGTGATTCGTCACTTATAAGTGTGAACAATGCCGAGGCATTAATTGATAGTACCACATTTAATACATCTACCAATATCCCATGGGAAGGAATTTCTGTAATTGGAAGTAATATACAACTCCGACATAGTACAATCAATAACGCAAAAACAGCACTAACTCTATCTCAATCACGTCTACAAATGGCGAATAGTACCATATTAATACCTCAAGATAGTACAGGCATACTTATAACTAACGCTGGTTCATCAGATATTATTGAGTTTGCTGGTGATGATAGCCATCCTAATTTAATAACGAGTATGAATAATGCAGTAGGTAAAAATGGAATTCGTTTAAGTAGTACGACTAATCCATTTCTTTGTAAATGGACAAACTTTTCGAATCTAAAAACTGGTATTGAATATTGCTTATCTGCTGTAAAGACAGATTCTATTGCCCATTGTGTCTTTACGAATTGTGATAAAGGGATAGATATTTCAGGATCAGGAGGTCTTTCTTCAGTTAATAATTGTATATTCAACATTAGTATTGCCGGTACCGGAATTGCATCAACGATTTATATTCCTATCATACGCGAATGCTTATTTACCAGTTCACTCTATAACCCTGACAATCCAACTAATAAGGGGATTTACCTTGATTTTGCAAATGAGCTTACAAAGGCAAAAATTTACAATTGTATTTTTACTGGATTAAAAACTGGTATTGAAAGTCGTGAATCTACTGTTGGAATTAGAGAATGCAACTTTGATCACAATAAGTATGGACTTATGAACCATAAACAAGCCTTTGTCGATTGCAGTAACAATGCTAAAAATGTCTTCCAGAATTTACGTTCAAATGTAATTTTCTTACCAGATACTCCACTTCCTTCAGTATCTCATTTCTATACTTCAGTTGAATTGATACAAGGACATAATGATTTTTATCATAGACCAGGATCCATTTATGATTTTTTGATTGAAATGCATTATGATTATTATACGGCTGGTAAAATACTTGCCTCTGGAAATTTCTGGGGAAGAGATTCTTTAAGTGTAGATTCAACAGCAGTGCTTCAAAGCGGTGCTCATCAGATTTTTGACTGCTCTAACTGGGATACTTCGCCTAATTCGTCTTTGTATTCTTTTATTCCTGTTACTCGGTTTGAGCAAGCAATAGCTTATGACCAAGCTGAAAACTATGATCAAGCTTTCATTTTGTATAAACAAATACTCTCAGACCGATTAATAGACGAGAAGGATTATTGGGAGTTGTGCGTTCCTCATATATATAGTATCGCAAAAGATTCAAATTTGAATCTTGAAGATTTGATCACTTATTATGATGAAGAGATTTCTATGACACCTACAGATGATTCTCTTGGTTTAAAGAGACTGATGAAAGCTTATGAAGCATATGTTTACATTAACGAAAAAGATTATCAATCAGCTGCAGATATCATCAAAGATAGAATAGACAACCCTATTTCCGAATCAGACTCATTGGAAGCAGTGATGGATATGGAAATTCTATATATGCTTCGTGATAACGAAGGATCAAAAAAGCCATTAATTACGAATCTAACTCAGTATCATTATCCGAATTTTCAAACATTTAAAATCAAACATGAGGAAAACTACCAAAAATTACTTATGTTATATTCTGGTTTGGAGGATATTGGTACACCACTAGTTATAATGAATTTATCATTGGGAAATAATTATCCCAACCCCTTCAATCCTTCGACAACCATCGAATATAGTGTACCGAAGACTACGAAGGTAAAATTGAGAATTTACAATATCCGTGGACAACTCGTGAAAGAACTTGTAAACCAGACAGTTGAACCCGGTAAATACAAAGTGGTATGGGAAGGGAAGAATAATGCCGGACACAGTGTTGCATCCGGTGTTTATTTCTATCGCATAGAAGCCAATGGTAAGACAATCACAAAGAAGATGTTGATGCTAAAGTAGAATTGAGTCATTTCGAAAAGAGACGCTCGAAAGGGTGTCTCTTTTTTTTAATTTTTTTTATCTTTTTTCACTTATTTTCTTCTTTGTCCTCAAAATCGCCACTTTTGTCCCGGTATATATATTGAAGGCAATCGAACAGGTTACTGGTGACAGGTTACTGGTTACTGTGATAAAGTAAACCGGAACAGGTCATTGCTTGATTGAGAGCCTCAGAAATAAAGAAAAGAGGTAAAAGAAAATGAAACCCAAATTCAAGCGTTGTGCCAAAACCTTCAAAGGTGTTAATCGCATGTAAATTTTAAAATATTACTTCTTGACGGATATTTATCATTATTTATATTTAAGATGAGAGCGTTGAAAAAAGAACACATACTTTTTAAAGAAGGGAATATTCATGTTTTGCAGGTTTTCCGGGTATTAGCAATGCTCTTATTTTGCACAATTTTACAACAATATTACCAGTCTAAGCACTTTTTAGCATCACTGATACAACAATAGGAGTTCCCATGTATAGATTTGTCTTTATCCTGTTTATTGCATTACTGCTTTCCGGTTCTCTCTTTTCCCAAAACCACATGGATATCATGACCACCATGACAGGAGAGTATAACAAAGCTCATTTTGGTTGGATCATGACTACTTTGGACTGGAACGGAGATGGACATGATGATCTGATAATCAGTGAAAATAGTTGGAAACCCGAAGAATACCAATCTGATCCTTTTATTTTTCCCTTCGGGAAGTTATTTGTGTATTATGGAGGGACAAATTTTGATAATGTACCGGAAAAAACAGTTGAAGGACGATATCAGGGAGAATATGGGCAAACTTCCTCCATCTGCAATGCCGGGGATGTGAATGGAGACAGTATCGATGACCTGGCTATGTTCAAGGCAACTCCATATGAAAATGGCAGCGACCAGCAATTTAATCTCAAACTGTGTGTTTTTTTCGGCAGCGCTGATCCTGATACAGTAGCAGATTACGAGATCGTATTTCCAAGACAGATATGGTCGAATGAGATCTGCTATGTCCGTGGTTTGGGTGATATCAATCATGACGGATATGATGACATCGGCTATACCATGGATCCTGCCGACAGTTACAGTGATTATCATTGGGGTATTATTTATGGTGGGCAAAGTCTTCATGATACTACTTACATGGATGTAGGAAGGAGAATTGATTTTAGCCAGTTCTGCGGTTTGGGTGATGTGAATGCAGATGGGATCGATGACTTCTGCATGGGTTATGCATATACCCAAAACCAGGTCAATTACAAAAGAATCGTGCTTTATTTCGGTAATACCTCCGGTGCACCTTACGACAGCCTGGTTGTCTTTGACGGTACCGGTCTGACCATACCCTTTGCATTTCCTGCCGGGGATGTAAATGGTGACGGCATTTCAGACTTCACTGCCTGTTATACAGGTTCACAGTACAGGCTGTATTTCGGTAGTGCAGATATCAATCCCGCTTCTTATGTGACCATGTACCCTTCTTATCATGGTGATTCAGCAGGATGGGGTTTCGGATACGGTGATATGAATGGTGACGGCTGTGATGACCTGTTGGGTACGTCGGTCGACTGGGGAAGCGGTTCAGGTTCCTTTGTCTGGTGGATGGGTGGGACCCCTATGAATGGGGGATATGATCTTTTATATGATGCACCCACAGCGGCTCAATGGTATATGTTTGGATTTTGTCTGAC
>Ga0116171_10004943_pt1 | contig 11827 bp, 7 predicted proteins | sample AD_JPNHW2_MetaG_FD_89798 | JGI IMG/M metagenome (GOLD analysis project Ga0116171, IMG submission 89798) | Active sludge microbial communities of municipal wastewater-treating anaerobic digesters from Japan - AD_JPNHW2_MetaG | ecosystem: Engineered > Bioreactor > Anaerobic > Digestate | place...
CTCAGTCTCAGCCTCAGCCTTATTCTCAGGGAGGGCAGCCGACGCAGCAGTATAGCCAGGGCTCTCAGCAACAGGGCCAGCAGTCATTTGACAGGAATTCAAAAAGAGGCAGACGCCCAAGGACCTATCGTCAGGATTCACAACCGTCACAGCCACAGCTTCAATACCAGTCCAATACAAATGTGCGGAAAGAGAATAATCCGGTTGAACCAAGAGCTCCCTTCAAGACAGAAAAAGAGCAGCGTCCGCAATATAAACCTGAATATGAACAGCGCAAGCCTCAGCCGGAAAGAGTTCCTCTCCCTGCCGACAATGTAACAGATGCAGACAGTGACGAGCTGAGATTCAGCGAGGACACCCTGGTAAAAGCCATTGAATCTGCTGCAATAGACAACGAAATTGCAGCGGTACCGGCAATTCCTCCGGTAGAAAACGCCGAACCCGTTGAAATGCCTGTTGTTAAAGAGGAGAAGAAGGAAAGGATGTATGATTTTGAAGGTATTGTGTCAAACTCAGGTGTACTCGAGATTATGCCCGATGGGTATGGATTCCTCCGTTCACCGGACTACAATTACCTCAGTTCTCCCGACGATATTTACGTGTCACAGTCACAGATAAAACTCTTTGGTCTTAAAACCGGTGATACCATAAAAGGAACAATAAGGCCTCCGCGTGAGGGTGAAAAATATTTTCCGCTCATTAAGGTTGAAGAGATCAATGGACGCAGCCCGGATTATATAAGGGACCGTGTTCCCTTTGACTACCTCACTCCTCTCTTCCCGAATGAGAAGTTCACACTGTGCTCGCCAGGTGAAGGCACTCTTTCAACCAGGATAGTTGACATGTTTTGCCCTATTGGCAAAGGTCAGCGTGGTCTTATCGTTGCTCAGCCAAAAACAGGTAAGACAATACTCCTGCAGGAGATAGCAAATGCAATTGCCAAATACCATCCCGAAGTTTACCTGATGATACTTCTCATTGATGAGCGTCCGGAAGAGGTTACAGAAATGGCACGCAATGTAAATGCTGAAGTTATTGCCTCCACATTTGATGAACCGGCAGAAAGACACGTAAGGGTTGCCACCATAGTACAGGAAAAGGCAAAACGTCTTGTTGAATGCGGACATGATGTGGTTATTCTGCTTGACTCAATAACCAGGCTCGCCAGAGCATTTAACACCATTGCTCCGGCATCAGGAAAGGTTCTCTCCGGTGGTGTTGATTCAAATGCACTGCACAAACCAAAGCGTTTCTTCGGTGCTGCCCGTAACATCGAAAACGGTGGTTCTCTGACAATCATTGCAACTGCTCTTACAGACACCGGATCCAAGATGGACGATGTTATTTTTGAGGAGTTCAAGGGAACAGGTAACATGGAGTTACAGCTCGACAGAAAGCTTTCCAACAGAAGAATATTCCCGTCAATAGATATTCCGGCTTCAAGTACAAGACGTGAAGATCTGTTACTTGACAAGAGCACACTGAGTAAAATATGGATTCTACGTAATTACCTGACTGACATGAACTCGGTTGAAGCAATGGAGTTTCTGCGTGACAGGATGAGACAGACAAAATCCAATGAAGAGTTTCTTGTTTCCATGAACAGTGAATAATATTTATGGAAATTATAGTAACTTTGCAAATTATTTTTCTTAAATCAATTTTCATTAATCATATTAATAAACAATGGCGACAAAAAAATTTATCACATGCGACGGTAACCAGGCGGCTGCCCATATATCGTACATGTTTAGCGAGGTAGCATGTATCTACCCGATTACTCCGTCATCCACGATGGCTGAGTACGTAGACGAGTGGGCCGCCCACGGATTGAAAAACATGTTCGGTGAGGAGGTTAAAGTTGTTGAGATGCAGTCAGAGGCCGGTGCTGCCGGTTCAGTTCATGGGGCACTTCAGTCAGGGGCACTGACCACAACATTTACCGCATCACAGGGCTTGTTACTTATGATCCCTAATATGTATAAGATAGCCGGTGAATTACTCCCCGGCGTATTTCATGTAAGTGCACGTACTCTTGCTGCACACTCTCTTTCAATATTCGGTGATCATAGCGATATCTATGCAACCAGACAGACAGGTTTTGCAATGCTTGCCAGTGGCAGTGTTCAGGAGATAATGGACCTTGCTGGCGTGGCTCACCTCTCAGCTATCAAGTCAAGAGTTCCTTTCCTTCATTTCTTTGACGGCTTCCGTTCTTCTCATGAGATTCAGAAGATTGAAGCAATCGATGTTGAAGATATGAAGAAACTTGTTGACCAGGCTTCTCTTAAGAGATTCCGTGACAACGCCCTCAACTCTGAGGCTCCTGTCACCAGAGGTACTGCTCAGAATCCTGATATCTTCTTCCAGGCCAAGGAAGCATCAAATCCGTTCTATACTCATCTCGACGACACTGTAGCTGAGTATATGGAAAAGATTTCCAAACTCACAGGAAGAGAGTATAAGCCATTCACATATTATGGTGCTCCTGACGCAGAGAACATAATAATTGCCATGGGTTCAGTTACTGAAACCATCCAGGAGACAATTGATTACCTTGCAGCCAAGGGTGAGAAACTGGGTCTTATCTCAGTTCATCTTTACAGACCCTTCTCAGCAAAATATCTGATGAATGTTCTGCCCAAGAGTGTTAAGCGTATCACCGTACTTGACCGTACAAAAGAACCGGGTGCAAATGGTGATCCTCTCTATCTTGATGTTAAGGATGTATTCTATGACAGCCAGATCCGTCCTATGATAATCGGCGGACGCTATGGACTGAGCTCAAAAGACACCACTCCGGCACAGATGATCGCCGTCTTCGAAAACATGAAGCAGGCAACTCCAAAGAACCAGTTCACAGTAGGTATTGTTGACGACGTTACCTTTAAATCGCTTCCTCTACTACCAGAGGTTAACGTAAGCGACAAGGGAACCTATTCAGCTAAATTCTACGGCCTTGGTTCAGACGGAACAGTAGGTGCAAATAAAAACTCTATTAAGATTATTGGTGACACAACAGATAAATATTGCCAGGCTTACTTTGCATATGACTCAAAGAAATCAGGCGGTGTTACAACATCTCACCTTCGTTTTGGAGATAAACCTATCAGGTCACCGTATCTGGTAAATACTCCTGACTTTGTTGCATGCCACGTGCCATCATATCTCGACAAATATGATATGCTCAGGGGTCTTAAGAAAGGTGGAACTTTCCTTCTTAACTCTATCTGGGACGCAGAAGAGACAAAGCATAAGCTTCCTGTTTCAATGAAGAGATATCTTGCTGAAAACCAGATTAACTTCTACATCATCAATGCTACAAAGATTGCAGATGAACTTGGTCTTGGCTCACGCACAAATACCATTATGCAGAGTGCATTCTTTAAACTGGCAGAGGTTATTCCTTACGGAAAAGCTGTTGAGCAGATGAAGAAAGCCGTTGTAAAAGCATACGGTAAAAAGGGTGAGAACATTGTAAAGATGAACAACGATGCTATTGATCGTGGCGGTGATGTTCATAAGGTAGAGGTACCTGCAGAGTGGGCTTCACTCAAGGATGAGAAAGCTGCAGCTCCTGCACATGTTCCCGAATTCATACACAAGGTTGTTCAGCCTATGAATAATCTTTTGGGAGATGATCTTCCTGTAAGTGCATTTGTTGGAAGAGAAGACGGTACTTTCCCTGCCGGAACAGCTGCATATGAAAAACGTGGTATTGCTGTTCATGTTCCTGAATGGCAGTCTGAAAACTGTATCCAGTGTAACCAGTGTTCATATGTATGTCCTCACGCTGCAATCAGACCATTCCTCCTCACCGATGAAGAGGCTGCTGCTTCAGGCGTTAAGACAATACAGGGTATTGGTAACACCAAGTCTCATAAGTTCAGAATCCAGGTAAGTGTTCTTGACTGTACAGGTTGCGGCAACTGTGCTGATGTATGCCCGGCTAAACAGAAGGCACTCATCATGAAACCTCTCGAGACACAGCTCGAACAGGCAGAAAACTGGACATACATGCATGAGAAAGTCGGATATAAAGATACCGTCGTTGATAAATTAGTTAACGTTAAGAACTCACAGTTTGCACAGCCACTATTCGAGTTTTCAGGTGCTTGCGCAGGTTGCGGTGAGACACCTTATATCAAGACAATAACACAGCTCTTTGGTGACAGGATGGTTGCTTCAAATGCAACCGGATGTTCATCAATATATGGTGGTTCAGCTCCTTCAACACCTTATACAGTTAACAAAGACGGTCATGGTCCTGCATGGGCTAACTCTCTCTTTGAAGACAACGCTGAATATGGTTTTGGTCTTGCTCTCGGCTCAAAGCATATGACTGAGAGAATTGAAAGACTTATGAAGAGCAATCTTGAAAACAGCACACTCAAGGCTGATACAATTGCAGCATTCAATGAGTGGCTTAAGTCTCACGATGATTCCAAAGTGTCAAGACAGGTTTCTGAAAAAGTTGCTGAGGCATGCTCAAAAGACAATGCCGAAGTATGCAAAGAGATTCTTGATCTGAAGAATTACCTTGTTAAGAAATCATTCTGGGTATTCGGCGGTGACGGATGGGCATACGACATCGGTTACGGAGGGTTAGATCATGTACTTGCTTCAGGAGAAAACATCAATGTTCTTGTACTTGATACTGAGGTATACTCCAACACCGGAGGTCAGGCATCAAAATCAACTCCTGCAGGTGCTATTGCAAAATTTGCATCTTCAGGTAAGAAGATCCGCAAGAAAGACCTTGGCCAGATGGCAATTACATACGGATATGTATATGTTGCACAGGTTTCAATAGGTGCTAACCAGAGCCAGTTCTTCAAAGCTTTACGTGAAGCTGAAGAGTATAATGGTCCATCACTTATCATTGCTTACTCTCCTTGTATCAACCATGGACTGCGCAATGGCATGGGTAAGACCCAGGCACAGGGTAAAGCAGCTGTAGAGGCAGGTTACTGGCATCTTTACAGGTTCGACCCAAGGCTTGAGGCTGAAGGAAAGAATCCGTTCCAGCTCGATTCAAAAGAGCCGGACTGGACAAAGTTCCAGGACTTCCTCAAGTCAGAGGTACGCTATACCTCACTGTTGAAAGAGTTCCCACAGAATGCCGAAGAGCTCTTCAAACAGGCAGAGATAAATGCAAAATGGAGATACAATGGTTACAAACGTATGTCCGGAGTTACAGAATAGTAATTGACTCTTTGATAATAAAAAAGCCGGCTCTGCCGGCTTTTTTTGTTATTAAATTTGGTACTTTTGCCACCGGAATTTTTATTTTTTATGGGGCGCATTATTGCAATTGATTACGGTAAAAAAAGAACCGGTCTGGCAGTTACTGATCCATTCAGGATAATTGCCACACCGCTCACCACTGTTCCCACACGAGAACTGGAGGCCTGGCTGTCAAAATACTTTGCTGCCAATGAGGTAGACGGTGCAGTGATCGGATACCCGGTTACATTGAACAACTTACCCAGTGAAAGCGTAAAGTATATTGACCCGTTCATTAACAGGTTCAGAAAGATATTTCCGAATATACCACTACACCTGGCTGATGAACGATTCACATCCTCCATTGCCATGCAATCGCTGATAGACGGAGGGGTGAAAAAAAGCGTGAGAAGGAATAATAAAGAGATTGTCGACAGGGTAAGCGCCTCTCTCATCCTCCAGTCGTGGCTGGAAAAATGTGATATTTCATATAAATAAAAAAGATGACCTATCCGATTTACGTATACGGAACACCTATTTTAAGAAAGGTTGCAGAAGATATAGATAAAGACTATCCCGAACTCGACAAGTTCATCGCTGACATGTTCGATACTATGTATAAAGCCGATGGTCTTGGCCTTGCTGCTCCACAGGTCGGTAAATCTATCAGACTGATTGTTATTGACGGCGAACCACTGGCAAAAGAACATCCTGAGATGAAAGACTTTAAAAGAGTCTTAATTAACGCTCATGTATTGGAAAAGGGTGGCGAAAAGGTCCCGATGGGTGAAGGATGCCTTAGCCTGCCAGGAATCCATGAAGAAGTGGAACGTGAATCAGAAGTCAAAATGGAGTACTACGACGAAAACTGGGAGTTCCATACCGAGATATTTAAAGGATATAAAGCCAGGGTCGTACTTCATGAATATGATCATCTCGATGGCATACTCTTTCCCGACAGATTAAGTCCACTCAGACGAAGACTTATAAAAGGAAAACTCACCGATATCAGCAAAGGCAAGTTTGATGCTGAGTATCGTACCATCCTTCCCATATCAAAACGCTGATAATAAAATAGTTGAAAATAGCTTCCCGATTGCTTATTTTTGCAGTGTCTAACGCTGTAAAACCGTGCAACAGGGAGAAGTACCATTCCTTAGGCTTGTTGTGCCGTTTGGTGCCGGTATAATTATTTCTGATTTTTCCGGTCACGACTGGTTACCAGGCATTCTGTGCTGTGTGACAGCCATTGCCGGGATATTTGTTTCAGTCATCTTCCATGATAAACGCGGATCAGCCCTGTTCGGAGTGTGGCTTTTTCTGTTGCTTGCCGGTACAGGATACATGCTTCACCAGACAGAAGTAAAAAACTTCTCCGGGCTTCCTGAAAAAGAAGATTACTACCTTATCCGTTTAAAAGACTATCCCGAAAAGAAAACAAAAAGCTATTCATTCTATGCTGCAATAATAGCCACAGGTGAAGATCTGAGCCTTCATCCTAAAGGCAACATATTAATATATCTGTCATCTGACTCCATTGCAGAAAAGTTAAAGCCCGGTGACAGGCTATTTGTTAAGATTACCCCAAAGCCAACAGCTAACAACGGAAACCCGTGTGAGTTTAACTATAAAAGATACCTTGCCGGGCACAAAATATGGCACTATGCATTCCTGAAAGCAGATGAAATAGTTTCTCTCACGTCTTCTTCAGGCAGATCGATAGGCGAATATTCTCTGACAGCAGCACGAAAAATGGTCCAATCATTTTCTTCAGCAGGATTGAAAGGAGATAATCTCGGTCTGGTTACAGCAATGACCATTGGAGAAAAGGAATTTCTTGGAAGGGAATATCTCACTTCTTTTTCAAGGGCCGGTGTAATGCATGTAATGGCAGTATCGGGAATGCATGTTGGGATGATAAGCCTGTTCCTGTCGTGGATACTCTTTTTTATGAAGAGAAAAATGGCAATGGCAAGAGTTGTAATTATTCTTATTGTGTTGTGGGCCTTTGCATTTTTGACCGGGTTATCGCCATCGGTAATGAGAGCGACACTGATGTTTTCATTTCTTCAGGCAGGCTCCCTGCTTAAGAGACCCGGAAGCAGCCTTAATCTTTTGCTGGCTTCAGCATTCATACTGATGGCCGCCCGCCCTTCAGTACTATTTGAAGCAGGCTTTCAACTTTCATATATTGCTGTACTGTTCATCATCATTTTCTACGAGCCGCTTTACCGGCTTGTCAGGGTGAAAAACAGAATTGGTGATTATATCTGGCAGATGATTGCAGTGTCGCTCGTGGCACAGGCCGGCACCTTCCCGCTTGTAGCAAGACTCTTCAATACATTCCCCCTTTTGTTCCTGGTCTCAAACCTGGTAATTATCCCACTTTCTTTTCTTATAATGATACTGGCATTTCTGCTCGTTACGGTTTCTGGTATCACCTCCTTATCACATATAATAGTATCATTGCTTGCATTTCTCTCACGGATAACCTTGGATTTTACCGGTTTCATTTCTTCCCTGTCATTTGGCGTTATTCCCGACATAGGCATGACAGGCGCCGGATGCATAGTTCTGACAATCGCCACAGGACTCCTGATGGTATCGCTTTTGAGAACAGCCAGGCTTGGCATTCGTCCATTTCTGGTATCCATGATTGTGTTCGTTTTTTCAGGAATATACAACAATGTCAAAGAAAACCTGTATGAGAGCCTTATTGTCTATAATGTTAAAGGCAAAGCGCTTCCCGCATTTCAGACCGGCAGGCACATAACGCTCTTTTCCGCTTCAGACACCCTGCCTGCTGAAATAGCAAGGCATGCCAACACACTTAACCTCCGCATAGAAAAGGTAATTATAAATGGTAAGCCATACAGTGTAAAGAGAGATGGTCTGGCTTTTTCCTCTAACACACAGGGAATATTTTTAATCAACAATGGATATCATATGGTATTGTCTCCCGGGTCAACCATTGAAAGACGCCGGAGGTTTAAAATCAGGTGACGTATAACGCACACCATATCTTCTATTTTTGAAGTGATGATTCTTTTTAATTACCTTTGCCACTGATTTTACCTTACAACCATGAGGATAGTAATTGCCGGCGCCGGCGAGGTGGGCACTCACCTAGCAAAAATGCTTTCACAGGATAAACATGATATTATCCTTATTGATTCCGAGCCTGAAAGGCTGAAACCAATTGACTCATCAATTGACGTTCTTACATATGAAGGCTCAGCCACTTCACTCGATCTTCTGCGTGAGGTGATAAAAAAGAATACCGATTTGTTTATTGCGGTGGCTCATCTTGAGGATACAAACATTACTGCCGCAATCCTGGCAAAGAAGCTTGGCGCAAAAAAGGTTATTGCCCGAATTGATAACATGGGTTATCTTGATCCTCACAATAAGGAATTTTTCAGGGATCTTGGCATCAATCATCTTATTTATCCTGAACTCATTGCGGCCAAGGAGGTTCTGGGACTGTTAAAAGAGACCGGAACAACGGATTTCATGGATTTTGCAGGTGGTAAGCTATCTCTCTATGCCCAGAAACTGGAGGCAAACGCTCCTGTACTCAATAAAAGTCTTGAAGAAGTTGCACATGAACTGGCAAACACAAAATACAGAGCCGTTGCAATAAAAAGGAATAACAGGACCATCATCCCCAGAGGCAGGGAAGAGTTTCAGGATGGAGATCTGGCATATGTTATCTCCACCCATGAAGGTATTGATGACATGATGAGATTCTCTGGTAAACGAAATGTTGAAGCCCGAAGCGTAATGATACTTGGAGGAAGCCGGATAGGTCGTCATGTGGCACTGCAGCTTCAGAAAGAATGCCAGGTAAAGCTCATCGATGCCGACCTGGAAAAATGTCACAATCTGGCTGAGCTGCTTGAAGAGACACTCATCATCAACGGCGACGGACGTAACCGCGATCTGCTCATTGAAGAGGGACTGATGCATATGGATGCCTTTGTTGCCGTAACAGGTAACTCGGAGACAAATATCCTTTCCTGCCTGCTTGCCAAGAAACTGGGAGTGATGAAAACCATCGCCGAGGTGGAAAATATGGAATATATAAACCTTGCAGAAAATACAGGTATTGATACCATCATCAACAAGAAAATTGCCACGGCCGGCAGGATCTTCAGACACACCATGAACCCGAATGTTACACAGGTGAAGATGATGACAGGAACGGATGCCGAGGTGCTGGAATTTCTTGTGCCTGAAAGTGCTCGTATAACTGACGGGCCTCTGCGATTGATAAACTTTCCAAAAGATGCTATCGTGGGTGGCGGCATTCACCAGAGTAAACCTTTCATTGCCACGGGTGACACACATATACAGGCAAACGACAGAGTTGTTGTCTTTGCTCTGCCCAGTGCAATGGATAAAATCAATAAGTTTTTCAGTGCAGACCGTAAATAAGGCTGGCTAATACTCCAAAATTCCCAGTCCCTGCCGTACTACTACAGGTTCATCCCCGGTGCAGTCGACAACAGTTGAAGGAATGTTTCCTCCATATCCGCCGTCGATCACCATGTCGGCAAAATCACGGTATTTCTCATGTATCAGTTCAGGATCTGTCATATACTCAATGACATCATCATGTTCATGCAATGAACTGGTTATCAATGGTCGTCCAAGATCCCGTATAAGCTCCAGGATAATATTGTTATCCGGGATCCTTATCCCAACAGTTTTCTTTTTATTTCTGAATAATGCAGGTACCTGGTTATTCGCCTTAACAATAAAAGTAAATGGCCCCGGAAGATTCCGTTTCAACAACCTGAAAACATCATTATCCCTGATTACCGTGTAATCGGAAAGCTGGCTGAAGTTATTAAAGATAAATGACATCGCAGGATTTGCCGGATTAAGTCCTTTAAACCTGGCAATCTTTTCAATTGCTCTGGAAGCGCGAATGTCACAGGCCATGGCATAAATAGTATCAGTAGGACAGATAATTATTCCACCCTGGTCCAGCAGCCAGGTCACTCTTCTCACCTGGTCTGTATTTGGGTTCTCCGCATAAAGTTTAATAAGCATCCCAAAAGTATTGAGGATGCAAATATAAGTGATGTGAAGTGAAAAGATAAAAGACAAAAGAAAAAAGATAAAAGTATAAATCCCTCACTTTTGTCTTTACACTTTTATCTTTTGTCTTAAAAAAAAAGGGTAAGCTACTTATATCGCACCGCTACAACCTTTTACCCTTGCTGCCTTCCGGCCCTGGGGGAGTTTAAAGGGAGCTGGTCGTACAAGACTTACCCCGCGCAAAAGTACAAACTTAAAATCCACATCCAAAAATTTTCTCCTCTTTTTCTTTAAAAGTTTTATTCTCCGAAATAAATTATATTTGTCTTCATAAATTTAAAAAAATAAACAGCCATGGAAACTACTACTTCTATTTGGAAATCATGTTTTAAATACGGGATTATTTTAGGTCTCGTATCTGTTGTACTGAGTGTTCTTTTTTATGTAATGGACCTTATGTTTGCAAGTTGGGTTTTTTTACCAATAATTATCGTAACACTTGTTGCACTCTTTCTCCTTCAGCGTTCATACCGTGACACATATGAAAACGGTTATATAACCTACGGAAGAGCTCTTGGAAGCGGAGTTGTAATGCTTTTATATTCAGCAATCGTAGGTGCTATTTTTGCTTACCTGCTTTATGCAGTAATTGATCCGGGATTAGTTGACAAATCATTAGCTGCAGCACAGGCAAAACTTGAAGCAAAAGGCATGCCTGAAGCAGCAATTGAAGCAGCAACCAAGGTGCAGCAAAAAATGCTTCAGCCATGGGTAATAAGCCTGACAACTATTGTTAATACTATGTTTATGGGCACCATTATGGCACTCATTACATCAATTTTCGTAACAAAAAAAGGCAACCCTCTTATCGATAACGAGTAAAATGGATCTTTCAATCGTCATCCCGGCTTATAATGAGGATGAATCTATTCCCGAACTGGCAGAATGGATTGATCGGGTCTGCAAATCATCTGAGCTATCTTATGAGATGATTTTTGTTGATGATGGCAGTACAGATCATACATGGGATGTAATTAAGGACCTCGGAACAATGTTCCCAAACCTTAAGGGCATCAGGTTCAGGAGAAACTATGGGAAAGCTGCCGCACTTCATACCGGGTTTACAGAATGCCATGGCGATGTTGTTATCACTATGGATGCCGATCTCCAGGATAGTCCTGATGAGATTCCCGAACTTGTAAGGATGATACGCGAGGATGGGTATCATGTTGTATCAGGCTGGAAAAGGAAACGCTATGACCCATTTATAAAGAGGACAACTTCAAAGTTATATAACTACACTGCAAAGAAATTCTCAGGCATAAACCTGCACGATTTCAACTGCGGATTAAAGGCATATAACAAGGATGTTATCAGAAGCATTGAGGTATATGGCGAGATGCACAGGTATATACCTATTCTTGCCAAAGAGGCCGGCTTCAACCGGATCGGCGAGAAGGTTGTACAACACCAGGCCAGGAAATATGGTGTGACCAAGTATGGTCTCGACCGTTTCATAAAAGGTTATCTCGACCTACTCACTATCAGCTTCATA
>Ga0116171_10004945_pt1 | contig 11827 bp, 11 predicted proteins | sample AD_JPNHW2_MetaG_FD_89798 | JGI IMG/M metagenome (GOLD analysis project Ga0116171, IMG submission 89798) | Active sludge microbial communities of municipal wastewater-treating anaerobic digesters from Japan - AD_JPNHW2_MetaG | ecosystem: Engineered > Bioreactor > Anaerobic > Digestate | place...
CTTGTAATTACTCCCTGTTTTATTTGCGCGCCTGAGAAAAGAAAAAAATGCAAAACAAAAGCGAAAAGAGGGTGCTTCATTTTCATGATATTTAACAATAAAGAATACATATCAAATATAAATAAAGTAGACCAATACTTTTTAAAAAAAATAAAAATACGGCATTCTAAAAATGGAATAGAAATCCTTAACAAATTAAAGGTTTCCGGTGGCAAACAGACTCAAAAGTATCATCACTCCAAGAAATATGATAACAATTCCTGCAGTTTTGTTTAATATTACAATCGCCCTTAGCCTTATTTTCTTTTTAAACCTGCTGACAAAATAGCTTAAAATAAACCACCAGGTTATTGCTCCAATGAGTACTCCGGGAATCAGGAAGTAAGGAACAAGCTCAGGTCGGAGGTTACCTGCAATATTAATACCCGAAAACAGAGCTATAAAAATCAATATGGTATAAGGATTCGATATTGCCAGTGCAAAGGCTGAATAAAAATCGCGCCAGAGTGATTTATTGTTTTTATCCTTATGTCGTATGTCCTTTACAGGATTTGACAGGAAAACTTTTATACCCACTGCAATTACTATTATTCCCGCAACAATGCTTAAGATAAATCTTTCTTCCTTTATAAATTCTATAATAAAGGAGTATCCTAATGCAGCCAGAAATGCCAGTATAGTGTCTGAACAGGCAAGCCCAAGTCCGGAAAAGAAACCTGAAAGAAAACCTCTTTTCACAGTTCTGTTAATCAAAATAATGCCTATAGGGCCTAACGGCATCGATACTGCCAGTCCAAGAATTATCCCTCTTATGATTATTTCAACTGCAGGAATCATTTTCACTGAATTATGTCAGCAAATATAACAAGTTTATCCTCCTATCAATTATATTAATATATTGAAAGTATTACAAAAATAGTCACAGATTATCACTTCTTACATTATTTTTGTCGGTTTATTGATTATGGGTAAAGAAAGAAAAATATGGCACTTGCTTGTTGTGATCTTACTGTCATTGATCTGGGGAACAAGCTACATATTGATGAAAAGGGGTCTTGAGTCATTCTCTTCATACCAGGTTGGAGCCCTCAGATTAATCATTTCCTTTCTGTGTATGCTGCCAGTAGCCATTACCAATCTCCACAAACTGGACAAAGATAACCTCCTGTCAATTATAATAATCGGTCTTTTGGGAAGCGGAATTCCTGCATTTCTTTTTCCACTGGCCCAGTCAAGAATCAACAGTTCCCTTACGGGAATGTTAAACACACTTAGCCCGGTTTTCACCCTTGTTGTCGGAATCTTCTTTTATAAACGTCAGGCCATAAAATCGCAAATTATAGGTGTTACAATCGGGCTTATAGGAGCTGTAGGACTTCTATATGGTGGATCGTTCACTTTTAATTATTTCGGATTGTTTGTAGTCCTTGCCACAATAATAAACGGATTCAGTTCAAATGAAGTAAGCAAAGTGAAAGGACTAACCGGGTCACAGATAACAGCTCTCTCATTCTTTGTTATCAGCCCTTTTGCTCTTATAATCCTGTTGACCTCAGACATTCACTCTGCATTGGAAACAGAGCATTGGGTAAGAAACCTGGGATGTATAGCCATCCTGTCAATATGTGGAAGTGCCCTGGCAAATGTTTTGTTTTACAGGCTCATCAGGGAGACCTCTCCTGTGTTTGCAGCCATTACAGCTTATTTTATACCTATTGTTGCTACAATGTGGGGAGTGGCCGACGGTGAAAACGTGACCTCTTCTATGATTGTTTCTGTCCTGATAATCCTGGCAGGTGTCTATATTATTAATCGCCGGAACATTTTAAAGAAAGCTTCGAACTTACATATATGAACAAGTATATTCTTGTCACTCTTTCAGTTATCGGAGGTATTCTTTCAGGACTTGCCTGGTGCAGTTGGTGTACAGGACTCATCTTAATGATTTCATTTGTACCGTTTTTATTAATAGAGGACTATTTATTCAGGCATCCGTTAAATTTCGGTACCAGGGCATATTTTTCATATCTGCTCCCGGGTTTTGTCATCTTCGGTCTTATTTCTATGGGATGGATGAGAGTTGCCAGCATTACAGGGGCAATATGCGTAATTATGGGACTTGCATTTCTCATGTCCTTTACCATGTGGGTTGCTCATCTGGTACGACTGAAAGCAGGAAACGTTCCTGGTATGGTGGCATTCATCACTTTCTGGTTAAGTTTCGAATTTTTAAGCCTGAATGTTAATAATATTACCCCCTGGCTGAATCTTGGTAACGGACTTTCAAAGGACATTACATTCATTCAATGGTATGACATCACAGGAACTTCAGGTGGTTCACTATGGATATTATCATCAAACCTCTTACTGTCCACATTCATTATTAATTCCACTGCGGGGAAAAAATACAACAAATTGATTTTTGCATCATGGTTGATGTTAATCATAATACCGGCTACCATTTCAGTAATAAGATATAATACAATAAAGCAGAACAGAGATAAAGCGAGTGAAGTGGTTGTTATTCAGCCAAATACAGATCCATATACTGAAAAATTTACAATCCCGTTCGAAAAACAGCTTAAAGGAGTTATTGCGCAGGCAGCGGTATCTGTTTCAGACAGTACAAAATGGATCATAACACCTGAGACTACAATTGATGACCCCATAAACACAGATGATCTTGAAAATAACAAATATATCAGGCTTATTCATGAATTTACTGAACAGCATCCATCGGCTTCGGTTGTTTCAGGAATGATAACATATAAACTATATCCCCACTCGGAAAAAGCGCCGACAAAGAGTGCAAGAAAAATTGATGAATCAGGGCTTTTTTACGATCACTTCAACTCCGCACTTAAGATTGATACAGGAAAATCTATAGGAATATACAATAAATCGAAACTTGTACCAGGTATTGAAATGCAATTTTCAACCGGCCCGGGAAGAATGATCAGTAAGATCCTCCCCTACCTCGGCGGCACAAAATGGGGTTATGGTATCCAGAATGAACGCATCTGTTTTGAGCATCCGGGAACAAGGCAGAAGATAGCACCAGTTGTATGTTACGAATCTGTTTTTGGAAAATATGTGACTGACTATGTGAAAAAAGGTGCCGAAGCTGTTTTTATAATCACAAATGACGGCTGGTGGAAAAACACAAACGGATACAAGCAACATCTTTCATATGCATCATTACGTGCAATTGAGACCAGGCGACCTGTTGTAAGATCAGCAAACACAGGTATCTCGTGCATAATTGACATCACGGGAAAAAGAATAAAAGAAACTTCATGGTGGACCCCTGCTGTCTTAACGGGAGATATCTGCCCCGAAACAAGGATAACTCCCTATGTCAGGTATGGGGATCTTCTGATGTTGATTTCTTCGGGAATAAGCCTGATTATTCTCTTATCTGTCTTTATAATAATGCCTATCCGGAAGAATACTATTTAGAATTATTGCTCTCAAACAATTTCACCCCCTCATCAAGCCATCTTTTATATTCTTCAACATTAAGGTTCGAAGGCATCGGCTTATTCAGCGGATTACCTTCATGATCAGTAATAACATACAATGGCAATGCATTAGTCTCGAATTTCGATATCTCAAGATCTTCATTCTGTTTACCTATGGTCTTCTTCTGTTTACCATCAAGGGTCGATGTTATCCATTCATTTTCAGGCAGTTGGGTCCTGTCATCGACATATAATGCAATAATCACAAAATTATCTCTCAGCCTTTCAAGCACCTCCGGATCAGACCAGACCTTTGCTTCCATTAACTTGCAATTTGCACACGCGTGACCCTTAAAGTCAATGAGTACAGGCTTTCCCTGCTCTTTTGCACATGCAAGACCCTGTTTATAATCAAAATAACCTTTTAATCCAAGGGGCATATCAAAGATATCGTCATGTTTGGCTTCCGAACAAAGAATGCTTGTATTTGACGTGTTAATAGCCGGGCCGGGATATGATCTGTTTTCCGAAAACAATTTCGGAAGATTGAGCTCCGTAGTTGTTGATGATGGCAGGAATGAAGACAATCCTTTAAGCGGAGATCCGAAAAGACCCGGTATCAGGTACACAACAAAGGAAAAAACAACAATAATAAGAAACAACCTGAAGGTACCGATATGCTGAACATCACTGTCGTGAATGAATCTTAGCTTTCCCATAAGGTAAAATCCGAGAAGGGAAAAAAGAACTATCCATACAGAGAGGAACAGATCCCTTGATAATATTCCAAGGGAATAGACACTGTCGATTGTCATAAGGAACTTCATACTGAAAGCAAGCATAATAAATCCCAGAACAACTTTTATCGAGTTAAGCCAGCCTCCTGATTTTGGCATGCGGTTCATGAATGAAGGGAAAAGGGCAAAAACAGTAAACGGCAGAGCGAAAGCAACACCAAAGCCTACCATCCCAAAAGTTGGACGTAAAACATCTCCGCTTGCGGCTTCTACAAGAAGTGCTCCTATGATGGGTCCCGTGCACGAAAAGGATACAATCACTGTTGTCAGCCCCATAAAAAAGGATGCAAGCACGCCTCCCTTATCAACCTTTGAGTCAGCACTTGTAACCCATTTATTTGGCAGAATAATCTCAAATGCCCCGAAGAAAGAGATTGCAAATACTATAAATAATATAAAAAACAGAAGATTGGGTATCCAGTGAGTGCTTAAAGTATTCGCGAATCCTGCGCCTGCACTTGTAAGTGATACAATAATACCAAGTGATGAATATATCAGTACAATTGAAATCCCAAAAACAAGCGCTTTGAACACAGCCTTGCTTCTGTTCTCTGATCCTCTTGAGAAAAAGGCCACTGTCATTGGGATCATCGGGAAGACACAGGGGGTCAAGACTCCTGCAAATCCTGCAAGAAGTGAAATCAGAAAGAATTTCAACAATCCTCTGCCTGAAGCGGGCTGGTCTGATCTGGATTTTTCCGTAACCGGGGCAATCCTGGCCGACTTATCTGCATTACTGATAGTAAAATCAACATCCTTAGGCGGTGAACAGGTTGCATTATTACAAGCCATGAAATTTACTGCTCCCGAAACGGTAAATGACTCTCCTGAAGTATTGATCTTCTGACGGAATTCTGCTTTATTGCTAAAGGTCTTAATCTTTAAACCAAATGCCTCATCAAACATTTCTGCAGGCCTGGTGACTTCATAAGTTTTTCCGTCAAGTTCAACTCCCGGTAACGAGTCAAAACGAAAAGATGTGGGGATGGGCCCTCCATCAGGAATATCCATAGAATATATATGGGAATTTTCTTCAATAGAAGCAGTAAATATCAGTTCAAACTGATTTTTCCCCTTCTGCTCATAACTAAAATCCCATGAAACCGGATCATAAATCTGAGCTGATGCATATAAAGCAACAAGGAACAGTGAGGCTGTTAACGTAATTTTTCTTATCATGATGTCAGTCCGATATTTTGCATAAAAATAGTGAATCACATGATTATATGATTTACTCTTCAGGAATATTTATGTAAAAATGAACTCAGGTCAGATCTATTTCATTATCATAGCTATCGAAGAAATGATATTCAAGCATATGATATGATGTGGCTGCCTGGATTTTAAGATGGATTTTATATTTAATATCCCATTTGAGGTATATTGGAATAAGTCCTTTTTTAAGGAAGGAAGCTACAAATGGATGAACATTAAGGATGAGCTTCTTGGTCTTAATTTTATCGACAATAAATGAGAGTCCGTTCTCCAGTTCATCTGTAAAGAGTATAGTCGGTTTAGTCTCACCGGTTCCGTGACATGACGGGCATTTTTCATTGACCACAATGCTCATTTCCGGTCTTACTCTCTGCCGTGTGATCTGCATAAGACCAAATTTAGTAAGAGGGAGTATATTATGTTTTGTCCGGTCACCTGTCATCACCTCCTTCATTTTATCGTAAAGCGCCTGTTTGTTTTCAGCCGATTGCATATCGATGAAGTCGATAACTATTATACCGCCCATATCCCTGAGCCTTAACTGTCTGGCTATTTCTGTGGCAGCTTCCATATTCACTTCAAGAGCATTAGCCTCCTGATCGTTACCTGATCGTGACCTGTTTCCACTGTTGACATCAATAACATGAAGGGCCTCTGTGTGTTCGATGATAAGATACGCCCCATGTTTGTATGAAACAGTCTTGCCAAAAAGAGCCTTTATCTGTTTGTTGATGCCAAAATTGTCAAAAATAGGAAGTGTATTCTTATAGAATTTGACAATTTTTTCTTTTTCCGGTGCGATTTCCCTTATGTACTTCCGGATTTCATCGGCATAGACCTCATCATTAATGCATATACTGTTAAATGTAACATTAAGCATGTCTCTGAGTATCGTGGAAATCCTGTTCATCTCGCCAATGAACAGCCTCGGGGTCTTCGTCTCCTTTTTAATTGTCAGGAAAGCTGATTCCCATTTATGGACCAGTTCCCTTAGTTCGGCGTCAAGAACAGCAACCTTTTTACCTTCTGCAACTGTTCTTACAATGACTCCGTAATTCTTTGGTTTTATGCTCTGTAAAAGAGTCTTAAGACGTGCCTTTTCTTCACTGCTCTCAATCTTTGAGGATATTGAAACCTTATCAGAAAATGGCATAAGTACAAGATTTCTTCCGGCAATTGAAATTTCCGAAGCTAATCTTGGACCTTTTGTTGAAATGGGTTCTTTTGTTATCTGGACAATTACTGTCTGCCCGACAGTAAGAACATCCGAGATCTTACCATCTTTGTCAATATCAGGCTCTGATTTGAATTTATGAACAGGAGCCACCTTTCCCTGTTTCTGAATAGCAGAAACATAGTATTTATGTTGTGTCCTAAATTGAGCTCCAAGGTCCAGATAATGAAGAAATGCATCCCGTTCATAACCCACATTAACAAATGCGGCATTCAACCCTGGCATTATCTTTTTTACCTTTCCCAGATAAATATCTCCAACAGAAAACTTAATATTTCTCTTTTCCTTGTTTAATTCAATTAACTGTTTGTCCTCCAACAAGGCTAACGAAATTTCGGAATCACAAACGTCAATGATTAAATCCTTGTTTGCCACTTCTCTTTATCAATCTGAGTTAAACACCTATGATAATGATACAACAAACCTAAAGATCACCAGATCTTTAGGTTTGTTACATTCATTAAATGACCACTTGCTGATCTGCTATTTCTTTTTGTGTCTGTTCTTCCGCAAACGTTTTTTACGTTTGTGGGTGGCCATTTTATGTCTTTTTCTTTTTTTACCGCTTGGCATAATATTACTTCTTATTGTGTGATTTAACTTTTGTTATAAAAGATTTTGCCGGTTTAAAGGCTGGGATATTGTGTGCTGGGATTATAATAGTAGTATTTTTTGAGATATTCCTAGCTGTTTTCTTTGCTCTTTTCTTAACGATGAAGCTTCCAAAACCCCGGAGGTAAACGTTATTTCCTTTTACCATAGAATCTTTAACAGTTTCCATAAGGGCCTCTACAGTCTTCTGAACTGTCACTTTTTCGATACCAGTGTTTTTGGCAATTTCATTAACAATGTCTGCTTTAGTCATTTTTCATGAAGTTTTAAATTCAACAAATTATTTTGAGTATGCGTTTTTTTCAACTGTGCAAATATAAAAAATATTATTTGTTTATATTGAAACACTTACATAATAATTTTTTTTCTTGAATTTTTATTAACGCCTTAATTACAGTGAAATAGGTAAATAGCTTACAGACTAAAAGACAAAGTTGAAAACCATGAAAAACTTCAGACATTTACTCAAAACACTGACCTGATGCACATTATCCAATTATCACCACTCATGGTTGTATAAAGTGGTTTTTTTCTTTAACTTTACAATATAGTACTAATACTTACAAAAACACATAACTGTATGTCACTCAATAAAGTAATACTTGTCGGGAATGTAGGGAAAGATCCCGTAGTAAGATATTTCGATAAAGGTGTCGCAAAGGCAACCTTCCCGCTTGCCACAAGCGAAACATATACAAACCAGCAAGGTGAAACAATAACTTCTACAGAATGGCATAATATAGTTTTATGGCGCACCCTTGCAGAAGTTGCTGAAAAGAGTGTTAAGAAAGGTTCGCAGGTTTATATTGTTGGTAAGATTAAGACAAGATCGTATGTAGACAAAGATGGCGTCAATAAATATATAACCGAAATCCTTGCTGATACATTATTCCTGGTCGACAAAAAACAGGGAGCATCCGGGGGAGCTTTTCAGAATGATACCAGGAAAAACGATCAAAGTGACAAAACAACTCCGGAATCGTCTGTAAACGAACCACATTCGTCTTATCTATCCGACAAAGAAAATGGAGCCGGGGATAATTTCGGATCAGATAACTTTCAGAAAAACATACCAGACTCAGGTCAGAATGAGGATGACCTGCCTTTTTAGATAGTTTGACTAACAGCAACTAAATTGGGACCGGAATATTCATTTTCCTATAATTCAATTCTTTCAGGCATTATTGTAAATGCTCCTGATATTAAAATAATTATCGGATTTTTATTCCTCTTAATATTACTCTTTTCTTCCGCACTCTTATCCGGAGCAGAGGTTGCCTTTTTCTCATTCAGCCCTGAAGACATAGAAAAATTCAAAACAAGTAAAAACAAGCAGACAAAAACAGCACTTAAGCTTTATAATAATCCTGAAAAACTGTTAAGTACTATTCTAATTGCAAATAATACAGTTAACATAGCCATTGTCCTGCTGTCAGCCTATCTCAGCTCCAGAATGTTTGATTTCAGTTCACAACCTGTTGCAGGCTTTATTATTAATACCCTGGCAATAACATTTATTCTTCTTCTCTTCGGAGAGGTCATGCCAAAAGTATACTCTTCACGAAATCATATTGCAATGGCCATGTTTATGGCACGCCCTCTGGTTTTTCTTCAGAAAATCTTTTATCCGGTAACCGCGTTGCTGATCTATACTTCATCATTCGTCAGGAAAAGAACAAAAACACACAGAGCAAACATAAGCATGGATGATCTTTCAGATGCACTGGAACTGACATCTGATGATTTTAATGAAGATGGAAGAATACTTAAAGGAATCGTAAACTTCGGGAACACTAACGTCAGTTCTGTCATGTGCCCCAGAATTGATGTTACAGCAACAGACATAAAATCAGGATTCGACAAAATAATTAAGGTCATAATTAATTCAGGGTTTTCAAGAATCCCTGTCTATTCGGGTTCATTTGATAATGTAAAAGGAATATTATATGCAAAAGATGTCCTTCCTTATGCAAATAACCCGGGTAACTTTAAATGGCAGGCTCTGCTTCGTCCGCCCTATTTTGTTCCTGAAGCAAAAAAGATAAATGAACTCCTTAAAGAGTTTCAGACAAAGAAGATACACATGGCTATTGTCATCGATGAATATGGAGGCACTTCAGGCATAGTTACACTTGAAGATGTTCTTGAGGAAATTGTCGGTGAAATAAGCGATGAAGATCAATCAATGTTCAGAAGAATTGATGAAAAGACATATATATTTGAAGGCAAAATACTGCTGAATGATTTTTGCAGAATCACCGAGGTCGACGAGGAACAGCTGGAAGACGTCAAAGGGGAGTCTGAAACGCTTGCCGGTCTGATACTTGAGCTTACAGGTGAGATACCGCAGAAAGATCAGGTAATAAAATACGGTAATTTTGTCTTCAGCATAGAGTCTGCCGACAGAAGAAGAATTAAGGAGATTAAGGTTGAGATAAATAAGAACGACGGTGAAATTAACAAAGATTAACTTTATAGTGCTCTTCATCCTGTCAGCCGCTTTATTTAGCTGCAGAGATGTTGCTGTGCCAAAACCTAAAGGTCATTTCAGGATAGCTCTTCCGGAAAAAAAATATATCGGTTTCGGTGATCAGCAGGGATATAAAAAAGGGATGCCCCTCTCTTTCGAATATCCAGAATATGGAAAACTCTCGTTTCAGAATGAGAAGGGGGAAGAGACAGGTTGGCTTAATATTGAATTTCCTGCATATAAAGCCATTATTTATCTGACATACAAAGATGTCAATAATGATTTTGAAAGTCTTATGGAACAGACCTACAAAATGAACGTTAAAAACCATATTACCAAGGCTGATGCCATTGATGAAAAACAGTTTAATAATATTGAAAACAAAGTATATGGGGTCCTATATGATCTTAAGGGGAATACAGCATCAGCTGTACAGTTTTATGCTACAGACAGCACAAAACATTATCTAAGAGGATCGCTATATTTTGCGGCTGAACCAAATGCAGATTCACTTGCTCCGGTAATTGATTTTTTCAGAGAAGATATTGTACATTTGATTGAAACCATTAAGTGGAAATAATATTATCTTGTATTATAAATGAGTTGCATTACAAAACATTATCTGAATGAGTTCTCCATACTTGGCGTATGGAAGATAGAAGAAGATATTGACACACTTCTCGGGCTTATTGAACTTGATAATGATGAGAAGAAAAAATATAATGGTTTCAGCAGTACCTCACGCAAACTTGAATTCTTGAGCGTCAGGGCTTTGTTGGCGGAGCTGCTCGGGAAAGAAGCAAAAATAGTCTATAACAAAAACAACAAACCATTTCTTAAAGACGGATCAAGATTTATCAGTATATCCCATTCACATAAACTGACAGCCATCCTTTTAAGCACAAATGAGAAAGTAGGAATAGACCTGGAGTACATGAGCACAAACATAGCAGCCCTTGCTTTCAAGTTCCTGAACCGGAAAGAGAAGATCACAAAAAAGCAGGAGGACCGCCGGTACCATCTGTATATTCACTGGTGTGCAAAAGAGGCTCTTTACAAAATCTGTGACAAGGAAGGAATCAGTGTTCAGAAGAATCTTACTATTGATCCTTTTGAGGTGAAAGAGGCCGGAGAAGTTTTGGGCCACGTTAATACAAACAGAATACAGGAATCATTTGTCCTGCACTATTCAAAATATGATAACTATGCAATAGTATGGACAAAAAAGAATTATGAAACACACCTGATTGAACCAGATCAAAAACACAAATGAATAATTCATTTTTAACCGGTCACGGCAAGCCGGGAGAACTGCGAAATCATGTGAAGTTGTACCGCCATGACGGGAACCTTTAATAATATATTACACACGGATGAAACCCGCATGATTGAACGCAATCACAAACACGTATAAAAATAATTTTCAATCATGTGCGGTTCCATCATACCATTAAAATCAAAATTGTATTATGATGAAACAAGATAAATTCCCGGAAAAGAAGAGTATTGCACTGTTGCTTGACCCGGACAAGGCCAAGGGAGATTCGCTGCAGAATATTCTGAATGTTGCCGGAGAGAGCAATCCTGACTATATTTTCGTCGGAGGAAGTCTTACTTTTAATAGTATAGACAATCTTATCGATGCAATAAGAAAAAAATGTTCACTTCCAGTTGTCCTGTTCCCGGGGAACCTTCTTCAACTCACACATAAAGCAGACAAAATATTACTTCTATCACTCATCTCTGGTCGCAATCCCGAATTACTTATTGGTAATCACGTTGTTGCAGCACCATTCCTTCATGAAGTCAAAGAGAAAGTTATATCAGTCGGCTATATACTGATCAATTGCGGTGCAAAAACATCAGTTGAATATTTCAGCCAGACTGAAGCTATCCCATCAAACAAACCTGATATTGTAGTTGCAACTGCTATGGCCGGAGAGATGCTGGGGCTTAAAATGATATATCTTGAAGCCGGCAGCGGTGCAACTAACTCTGTTCCTACCAACATCATTAAAGCTGTAAGGGAAAATATATC
>Ga0116171_10004949_pt1 | contig 11823 bp, 8 predicted proteins | sample AD_JPNHW2_MetaG_FD_89798 | JGI IMG/M metagenome (GOLD analysis project Ga0116171, IMG submission 89798) | Active sludge microbial communities of municipal wastewater-treating anaerobic digesters from Japan - AD_JPNHW2_MetaG | ecosystem: Engineered > Bioreactor > Anaerobic > Digestate | place...
TTCAAATTATTGCTTTTTTCTCTATTGCCTATTGCCTGATTTGAACTCTGAAACCCTGAAACCCTTAAACTCTGAAACCCTGAAACCCTGAAACTCTGAAACCCTGAAACCCTGAAACCCTGAAACCCTGAAACCCTGAAACTCTGAAACACTTTTTGATCTTTGATCCTTGATCCTTGATCTTTATCGCTGCCTAATGTATATCCTTAAAATCCAGGGAACCCAGAAAATTCCCGATTATATCCAGATCCGGGATGAAAATTTCACCCTGATCGCGTATTTCAAGATCAGCAACCCGAAAACGGCGTTGTCGCGTTGTAAACTGCTTGAGAGGCAGGACGAGATTCTCAGGATTGCGAAGGATCTTGAATACGGGAAAATACGTAAACTTGAATTGTAGCCGGTCATGACCAGTTGCCCGGTGCATTTAATTGCCGGTAATGCAGGAATTTTCCAACCAATTACTTATTTTTGTCGGTATTGATCTTTAATCCGGATGAACACGCACAGAATCATTGAACTTGACCGGTTGTCAGTTTACCAGAACGAAAATCTGATCCTTAGTAATGTCAACCTGACGATCAGCAAGGGCGAGTTTCTGTATCTGATCGGAAAGACAGGCAGCGGTAAGAGCAGCCTTTTGAAAACCATCTATTCAGAGTTGCCGGTTCGCATAGGTACTGCCCGGGTTGCAGGCTTTGATCTCAGGATGATCCGCCGTACCGATATTCCCATGTTGCGCAGGAAACTGGGGATTATTTTTCAGGACTTCCAACTCCTGATGGACCGTTCGGTGAACGAAAACCTCTTTTTCGTCATGCGGGCCACCGGTTGGAAAGATAAACGGCAGATGCAAAAGAGGTTGCTCGAGGTTCTGGCTAAAGTAAATCTTGGGAATAAAGGCACGAAGATGCCGCATCAGCTTTCGGGTGGTGAACAGCAGCGGGTAGCTATTGCCCGTGCCCTGGTCAACGACCCTGAAGTGATCCTCGCGGATGAGCCCACCGGCAACCTCGACCCTGAAAGTTCTGAAGGAATTATCAGTCTTCTGATGGATATCTCCCGTACGGGACGAGCCGTGGTGGTAGCCACCCATAACTACACCTTTTTCGAAAAATACCCGGCTCCTACCCTGCTGTGCGAGAATGGAAAGGTAATCGCGCTGTAATTACCCGACCGGATCTTAACATCCCAGAGTCGCGACCATCACTGCTTTGATGGTATGCAACCGGTTTTCAGCCTCATCAAAAACAATGGAAGCAGGCGATTCAAATACCTCTTCCGTAACCTCAAGCCCGTCGAGACCGTACTTTTTAAAGATGTCGAGGCCTACTTCTGTATCTTTGTTATGGAAGGCAGGCAGACAGTGCATAAACTTCACCTTGGGATTTCCCGTCTTCCGCATCAAGGAACCATTTACCTGGTAAGGAAGCATCTCCCGGATACGCTCATCCCAAAGTTCCTTTGCCTCTCCCATCGACAACCAAACATCCGTATAAACAAAATCGACACCCTTCACTCCTTCTTCAACATTTTCGGTAAGGATTATTTTGGCCCCGGTCGTCTTTGCGATCTCACGGCATTTGTCGACCAATTCCTGATCGGGCCAATATTTTTTTGGTGCACAGGCACGAAAATCCATGCCCATTTTGGAGGCTCCTACCATCAGCGAATTTCCCATATTGTTGCGTGCATCCCCGCAATAGACGAACGAAACCTGGTGCAACGGTTTGTCCGAGTGCTCCATCATGGTCATGAAGTCTGCTAAAATCTGGGTGGGATGAAACTCATTGGTCAGACCATTCCAAACAGGTACGCCTGCAAATTTCCCAAGTTCCTCCACGATTGACTGTCCAAATCCACGGTACTCAATACCATCGTACATTCTTCCAAGTACCCTTGCCGTATCTTTCATGGTCTCTTTCTTTCCGATATGCGAGCCTTCCGGTCCAAGGTAAGTCACCCGCGCTCCCTGGTCGAAAGCAGCCGTTTCAAAAGCACAACGTGTCCGCGTAGAGGCCTTTTCAAAAATCAGGGCAATATTCCTGCCTTGAAGTCTGGGCTGTTCCGTACCGGCATATTTTGCCTTTTTCAAATCAATAGCCAGATTTAATAAAAACCTGATCTCCTCCGGGGTAAAATCAAGCAACTTTAAAAAATTCCTGTTTCTCAGATTGAATGCCATAGTTCAATTTTTTAAGGGGTCAATGAATCTGGCTGTAATTCACAGCCGTGTGGTTGTTCCAACACAAAGCGCTGATAACCGCAACAAAATTAAGAAATAATCCTGAAACCATCCGAAATACATTCCGCATTCGTAAATCGTAAATCTTGTCAACCGTAAATATTTTTTGGTCTTTATTATTTTTTAGATCAATTATCAAATGTGTACTTTTTATTTATATTTGACTGGGAATAAAATAATCAATAACTGTAAATTTTTCCATATGTACCGATTCACAAAAATGATCATTTCCGCGGTGGTAGTTTTATGTTGTCTTACCGTCGTGATTCCTTCCTGTAAATCAAAGAAAGAAAATCAGGAGAAACTACCCTCCTTCAAGGTCATGGAAATTAAAGGGACCAAGGTTCCCGTTTTTCTCCAAATGGTCGGGCAGGCCGTGGGCATTCCAACGGTTGAGATCCGTGCCCGCGTAGCCGGTTACCTGAAAAACTGGTCCTTCGAAGAAGGCTCCATCGTTAAAAAAGGACAATTGTTGTTTACTATCGAACCTGACGAATACCTTAACGATGTGAAATTTGCAGAAGCCGACCTGGAAAACAAGATCGCTGCCTGGGAAAAAGCCAAGCTCGATGTTGCCCGGCTGAAACCCTTGTTATCCACCAATGCCATCAGCCAGAACGATTACGACAAGGCAGTTACTACAGAGCAGCAGGACCGTGCGTTGGTCTCAAGTTCAAAGGCGAACCTCGAACAGGCCAAACTCAACCTCTCCTATACTTCCATTCTCTCCCCGATCACAGGTTATATCGGTGCCTGTGAAGTCAGACCCGGGAATCTGGTGGGCAAAGGGGAGTCCACCCTTTTATCCACCATTTCAGCAGTTGATCCGATTTATGTAAATTTTCAGATGAACGAAAACGATTACCTTAAAATCATGCGTTTTTATGATATCCATAAAAAACAGATTCAGAATGAAAATGACATCCTTCAGGTTTACCTTGCCCTTTCAGATAAGCAGATGTACGAACATACCGGGAAAATTGATTTTATCGACCGACAGATAAATCCACAAACAGGCGCCATTGCAGTCAGAGCGGTTTTCCCAAACCCAACCGGATTGATTAAACCGGGAAATTTTGCCAATATCAGTCTGGTACTCTATCAGGAAGATCAGGGTATCGTGATCCCTCAGGGTGCGGCATCGGAAATCCAGGGCAAGTTTTTCGCTTTCGTGGTTGATAAGGGAAATAACGTCAACCGCAAACCCATCTTACTGGGCCGTGGAGTTGGAAACAAATATATTGTCCTCCGCGGATTGAAACCCGGCGACCGTATCATGCTTGAGGGATTTCAGAAGTTCAAGGAAGGCATGAAAATCCAACCGGTTCTGGTTCCCGACACACTCACGGTTCCATTACATCCGGTTGCCGGTAACTGATAACAAAAATCGCAATTCGTAAACAGAAATTCCCGAACTATGCTCCAATCCTTTATAACCAGGCCGATTCTGTCATCGGTCATCGCGATCATGATCACCATGGTCGGACTTCTGAGCATGCTGGTTTTACCCATTTCACAGTACCCGGATGTTGTACCGCCAACCATCCAGGTAACCGCCTATTATCCCGGTGCGAATGCCGTTGATGTTCAGAAAACGGTCGCTGTCCCGCTTGAGGAACAGATCAACGGAGTGGATAACATGACCTACATGACTTCCCAGTGCGCCAACGACGGATCGTGTAATATCACGGTCTATTTCGAGGTTGGGACTGACCCCGACATGGCGACCGTCAATGTTCAGAACCGCACCCAGCGTGCCTTGAATGTGCTGCCCCAGGAAGTCACACAAAGCGGGGTCATCGTCATGAAAAAATCACCAAGTATTCTGCTGCTTTACGCCCTCGTTTCACACGACACTGCTTACGACACGAAGTTTCTCTCAAATTATTTGAATATAAACGTCGTCAACGTACTAAAACGAATCGACGGAGTTGGCGACGTAAACCTGTTCGGCGGCGATGATTATGCCATGCGGATCTGGCTCAACCCTGAAAGAATGGCGGGTCTCGGGATTACTGCCCAGGATGTTCAGTCAGCCATCAAGGATCAGAATGTTCAGGCCGCTGCCGGTATGATCGGAAAATCACCCGCAGCAAAAGGGCAGGAAATGTCGATCATGCTGAAGGTTCAGGGCCGGCTTACCGATGAGAAGGAGTTCGGAAATATAATCGTTAAAGCCAAATCTGACGGCTCGCTGGTCCGGATGCGTGACATCGCACGCATCGAGCTGGGGATGAAAACCTATGACGCCAATGGCCGTTTTAATGGCAAAACCGCCCCACTGATCGGAGTCTACCAGTCACCCGGCTCCAATGCCGTTCAGGTACGGCAAAAATGCGATGAGACGATGCAGCAGCTTGCACGGGAGTTTCCCGCAGGGATCACTTATGAAAAGGGACTTGACACGGTCGAATTTGTGACCGCATCCATCGAAGAGGTGCTGAAAACCCTCCTCGAGGCATTCGTCCTCGTTTTCATCGTGGTGTTCATTTTCCTTCAGGACTGGCGCGCTACCCTCATACCGGCCATTACCGTTCCGGTATCCCTGATCGGCGCCCTTGCTGCTTTCAGTTTTCTGGGATTCTCGATCAACATGCTGACCCTCTTTGCACTGGTACTTGCAATCGGTATTGTGGTCGACGATGCCATCGTGGTTCTCGAGGCGGTACAGGAAAAGATCGATTCAGAAAAACTTACCTCCCTCGAAGCCACCAAACACACCATGAAAGAGATCACCGGTGCCATCCTGACCATCACCATGGTGCTCTGTGCCGTGTTTATCCCGGTTTCATTCCTCGGCGGTACCACCGGAGTCATGTACAAACAATTCGCACTCACCCTGATCTCCTCCATCCTCATTTCCGCGTTGCTCGCCCTCACCCTGACACCACCCCTTTGCGTGATCCTTCTTAAGCCGAAAACTGAGAAAAAAGGATTGCTGGGAAAATTTTTCCGGGCCTTCGACCGCGGTTTTGAAAAAACCACCGGCGGATACCTTCGGATCGTCACCGGTTTCACCCATCATCTTGCACGCCCGATCATGTTCCTGGCCATCGTAGCGGTGCTCATGGTTTTCGTCATGAAATTTTTACCGTCGGGCTTTTTACCCTCCGAGGACCAGGGATATTTCTTTATCAACATCAATACCCCGAGAGCTTACTCACTTCAGAAGACCGATGCCGTTTCCCGCCAGGTTGAAGCGCTTCTCGAGAATCTTGAAGGAGTCGAATCATATTCGATGATACCAGGCTATTCGATCCTTGATAACTCCGTGAGTACCACCAATGGTATGTGCTTCGTAAAGCTTAAACCATGGAAAGAACGTGAAGATAAAAATCTCCATGTAGAGATGCTCATTCAAAAGCTCCAGGCCCAAATGAGCCATATCCCGGGAGGTATCTGTATGGCTTTCAACGCACCCGCTATTGCAGGATTGGGTAAGACCGGCGGGCTTGAACTTCAGATGGAGGATAAATCAGGGGCCGGCCTCGAAAAGATGACCGGCGTCATTGCCGGATTTTACCAGGAAGCCTCAAAACGTAAAGAGTTCAGCAACATTTTCTCAGCTTTCAGGACTAACATCCCGCAATACCAGTTGACGGTCGATAAAGAGAAAGCCAAGACCATGGATGTCCCGGTCAACAGCATTTACAGTACGCTCCAATCACTCTTTGGGAGCTATTATGTCAATGATTTCAATAAATTCGGGAAGTCGTACCGGGTTATCATCCAGGCAGACGCAATTTACCGGGCCAACAAGGAGGATATCAGTAACGTTTATGTCAGGAGTAACGGAGGCAAAATGGTTCCGCTCGGGACCCTGGTCTCAATTACCAACACCGAAGGTCCCGATGTGGTGAAACGATTCAACCTGTACAGCTCGGCCGACTTTACCATGGGCATTGCACCCGGGTATTCAACCGGTCAGGGAATCGAGGCCGTCAAAGAGGTTGCTTCAAAAACCCTCCCCTATGGATTCGGTTACGAATATTCGGGAATGACGCGTGAGGAGCTGATTTCCGGCGGACAAGCCCCTTACATCTTTGCGCTCTGTTTCATATTTGTCTTTTTCCTGCTGGCCGCAAAATATGAAAGCTGGCTGCTCCCCATCCCGGTGTTGCTCGCTATACCTTTCGGTGTTTTCGGGGCCTTCGGGTTGCAATGGATCCGCGGACTGCAAAATAACATTTACGCACAGATCGGATTGATCATGCTCATCGGACTGGTGGCCAAGAATGCGATCCTGATCGTAGAATTTGCCAAACAAAAACACGATGCCGGCCACCCGTTGATCGACTCCGCCATCGAAGGGGCTAAACTCCGGTTCCGACCCATCCTCATGACCTCTTTTGCTTTTATCCTGGGTGTTGTTCCGCTTATGACTGCCTCCGGAGCGGGTGCGGCAAGCCGGCATGCACTGGGAACCTCGGTTTTCGGAGGTATGCTTATGGCAACAGTTTGTGGGGTTATGGTGGTTCCGGCCCTGTATGTTGCCTTTCAGAAGATCGAAAATAAATTCAGGAAAAAGAAATGACTTTGAAATTCCGAAAAAATATGCTGTCCAGACACTTGAAATTTTTCATCCCGGCGATCCTCGCACTGATCCTGGGCGGGTTCACCGGTTGTAAGGTGGGTCCCAAATACACCCGGCAATCCTTTGTGAAGGAGAACAACTACCGGTTTTCCCCCTCCACCGACACCAATTGCCTTGCCGATGTTCAATGGATCAGTCTGTTTCGTGACACAGTTCTGCAAAGACTGGTCAATACCGGGCTGCAAAACAATCCCGATCTGCGTATTGCCTTTGCCCGGATCGAAGAGGCCAGGGCCAACTTTAAAATCCAGCGTGGGCAACAATGGCCCCAAATCGATGTCAACGGTTCCGGCGGATGGACCCGCCAGCAGGTTCCGAATTCAAACGGAAATGCAACTGAATACGGCTACCTTCAGGCGACGGGCAGTATCAGTTGGGAAATAGACCTGTGGGGCAAACTCCGCCGTTCCAAAGAAGCTGCCCGTGCCAACCTCTTTGCACAGGAAGCCTATCAGCAATCGGTCCGTCTCATGATCATTAACGAGATCGTTACAGCTTATTTCGATCTGCTCGAGTATGACAATGAAGTCAGGATCACGGAGAATAATATCATCATCCGCCAGAAATCACTCGACCTGGTTCGTGCAAAACTGATCGCGGGAACTGCTTCCGGATTGGTGGTTGCCCAGGCTGAAGCGGAACTGGCTATTGCAAAAACCGAAATCCCGCGACTTACCATGCTTATCGGGATGAAGGAGGATTATCTGAATACCCTCCTCGGCACCTCTCCCAAACCGATCCTCAGGGGATTGCCCATGCTCGATCAGCTCAATTCACCACAAATTACAACTCCCGGCATTCCATCTCAACTGATCACACGCCGGCCCGATATCATTATGGCCGAACAAAACCTCATCGCCGCCAATGCCAACATCGGAGTTGCCCGCGCCATGATGCTCCCCTCCCTCAGCATCTCCGGAAATATCGGATCGGCTTTCGTTCCAACCACCATGATCTATAACGCCGTGGGGAACCTTATTGCACCCATTTTCGGCGGAGGAAAGCTGAGAGCCAATGTTAAAAAGACCCAGGCACAGAAAGAACAAATGCTCTACACCTATCAGAAAACCATCCTGACCTCCTTTAAAGAGGTGTCGGACGCCCTGATCCAGGTTCAGAAAATGCAGGAAATCGTGAACAGCCAGATTATCACGGAGCAAGCGGCCCGAACTGCATTCGATCTTTCAAACCAACTCTACAACGCGGGTTACGCAAGCTACCTGGATGTCATCAACACGCAGGAAAAACTATTCCAGGCCCAAATCAGCCTCTCCCAGGCACAAAGCGACGAACTCACATCCAAAGTGAATCTCTATTCCGCATTGGGAGGAGGTTGGAAATAAGACCTTTCCTGAAGATTATAATTTCATGACGGGTTGGGAAGAATCGTAATCTCATTCCCCGATGGTCTTTGGAATGCTTTTAAGCCGAATTCGGGTAACAGGGCATATAGATGTTCGAACAAACCTGCCTGGAAATTTTCGAAGTCGCTCCAGTCGGGTGGAAGGTAAAAACCGTAGATCTCAAGCGGCAAACCGTTTTCCGAAGGCTGTAGCATTCGCACCATTAAAGAGGCATTTTGATTGATGTTTTGAATTTTCTTCAGGTATTCCGCAACATAAACCCGGAACAACCCCAGGTTGGTAGCCTGGTTGCCGGACGCTGACACACGGTCATTCAGAATACCTTTGTCAATCAGCCTGCCGGTCAGTACATCATCGGCAATGCGTATGGTCGTGGCATCAATGATCATCGAACGCTTCAACCTGCGGCCACCTGCATCACCCATGCTCCGCCAGTTCTGGAATGAATCCGAAACCAACGCATAAGTAGGGATACAACTGACCGAATTATCGAAGTTCCGCACCTTCACCGTCACCAGCGAGATATCGAACACAGTACCATCCGTATTAAACTTAGGCATGGTAATCCAATCACCGATCTGCAGCATCTTATTGCCCGAAAGCTGGATTCCCGCCACAAATCCCAAAATGCTGTCCTTGAAAATCAGCATCATAACAGCCGACATGGCTCCAAGCCCGGCGAGTAAGGTCAGTGGTGACTGCCCGAGCAAGGTTGACATCATCGCAATTCCACCGATGACATAGGTGATGATCTTCCCGACCTGAACATACCCCTTGATAGGCTTGGAATCGGCTATTTCGAATTCACCATAGATATGATAAACGGCATTCAGGAACGAATTGATGACCAAAATCACAATGAAGATCATGTAAAGATGAAGCCCCATTCCGATATACCGGATGGCTTCAGGATACTGTGAAATGCTGGGAGTAAGCGATACCTCGAGAACGATGGCGGGTAAAAGCATCGCCAAACGGGTAAAGACTTTTTGATTGTAAAGATGATCATCCCATTTCCCCGTCGAACGCTCCACGATCCTTTTCAGAATCCGGTTTATAATGAATTTGGCGATGTAATAAACGGCAATGGTCGCTATAAGAATAATTATCAGGCTGGAAAAATCAGCCATGTATGTTGCGAACTTTTCATTGAATCCCCAATCGGTCAGTGTGGCTCTGAGCCCGCTGTTAATGTTTTTTGCAGTAATATCCTCCATAAATAACATGTTAGGGAACAACAACATTTAACGAAAGCGGTAATATTTTCATGATAACCTCTTTACCGGCTTTATGGGTATCGCCATCGACATGCATGACCCGTTTTCTCTTTTGCTTCAACACAACCTCCCTGGCCCGGATAATCTCCACATACCGGGTCCGGTCAAACTTTTTCAGGAACAACAGGGGGGCCAGAAAGGGAACCTTGAAAAAAGGTATTTTCCGGAGAATGCATACATCGATATAACCGTCGCTGACACTGGCGCCGGGATCGATTGAGGCATTGTTGCCGAATTGGCTCGAGTTGGCAAAACTGACCATCAGCGCCCGACGCTCAATCCTTTTACCATAGATGGTCAGGATGTATTTTTTGGGTTTATAACGGAAATAGGAACGGGTGGTAACCTTAAAGTAAGTCGCAAAACCCCGGGTTCCGGCATCCCCGAATTTTTTTGCAATGGTTGCATCAAACCCGATCCCGGCCAGGTTCACAAAAACATGCTCATCGATCGTGGCGGTATCGATCTTCACAACATTCATGCGGTTGATGACCTCGATTGCCCGGGCTCCGTTCAGAGGGATTTTCAGATGTCGCGACAGTCCATTCCCCGACCCCGCCGGTATGATCCCCAATGCTGTGTCGCTCCCGACCAATCCCGCAGTCACTTCATTAACCGTTCCGTCGCCACCAACGGCTACAACCACATCATACCCATCTGCTGCCGCCTGTCGCGCGATCCCGGTGGCATCACCGGGACCGGTGGTGTACCTTACCTGGTACTCAAAAAACCGTTTATCGAGATGCCGGTCTATCAACGTTTCAATCCCCCCCTGCTTACCCTTCCCGCTGATGGGATTTATCACAAACACTACCTTTTTCAAACCGGATTCAGTCATTACATTAGGTTCTTTTCCACAAAAATTATCTGCCCGGTCTGTCATGAATCACAGGTCAACCGGTTCTCCATAACCCTGTTGTTATATTGCTGGATATACGCTTTTAAGAACAGGATCAGCCGCCCTTCCACCGGTTTAGCCGTACCTGCAAGATTGTTTTTCAGAAGGGGATCATCCTTCAGATAAAACAAGGATGTACAACGGTTTCCATCAAATTCGATATAATACCCGTCCTTGATCATTGCGTAAAGTCCGGTGATATAGTGAACCGAAAAACGCGGTGCGGCCGGGTCAAAAAGATCGGTCCCGAAAGCTATAAATTTCTTATCATACCCCAGATAGTTCATGATTGTCGGCAGAATATCGGTTTGCTGGGCAGGCCCCGGTGATTGTTCCTGCCATGTAATGCCCGGCTGAAAGAACAGGATCGGAATTGCGTATTGGCCAACATCCGATTGATAATAAGGGAAATACCCCTCCGAAGTATGATCCGCCGTAATTATGAAAAGGGTGTTCGTGTACCATTTGCTCTTTTTCGCCTGATGAAAAAAACCGGCAAGAGCATGATCGGCATACATAATACTTTGCTGAATGGGTAGTTTCCCTTTTCTGAACACGTTCGCGTACTTACCGGGGACGTAGTAAGGATGATGCGATGAAAGCGAAAAAAGTGTCGCGACGAAAGGTTGCTGAAAATCATTCAAAGTCTGCGCGCAGAATTGAAAAAAAGACTCATCCCGGATCCCCCATTTACCGTCGTACTCTTTCTCATTGTTAAACTCCGACCGACCGTAATAGTTTTCAAAACCAATAAGTTTGGTATAGGAATCAAATCCCATGGTTCCGTTGGTACCCCCGTGAAAAAACGCGCTACGGTATCCTTTCGGTTTCAGCAAGGCTGCGATACCATTCATCTTGTTGGCTGCGTAATTCGATTGAATGATCGATTCATACATCAGTGAAGGGATCCCTGAAAGGATCGCGGGAATCCCTTGAATAGAGGTCTTCCCGTTCGCAAACCCATCAAAATACCGCCCGTGCCGGATCAGGGAATCGAGAAAAGGAGTAAATCCCTGGTATCTCCCGTTATCATATTCATGGTTCAGAATCCCGATGTGTTCCCGCGAAAAACTTTCCATGATAATGATCATCACATTCAGTTTTTGCTCTTTCTGTCCCTTCATCCCCGGGTGCACCGGGTTATAAATGTCCGATAATGCCGCTTCACTTTTAAACCATTTCCTGACGGTCAGCGACTCCCCGTCAACCGTCCGCGCAATTGAAAAAGGGGTGTTCAAAACCAGCGGAATATTCTTTCCCGAAGTATATTGTCCGGCCGTCACCAGCCCGATGGGCCTCAATTGCAATCCCCCGCGGATTCCGATCACCGAGACTCCCAGAATGAGGACAGCAAGAATTGTATTGACGAAGTAAAAAGAAAAACCGGAGCCTTTTGCAGCGGTACGTTCCTGTCGTACCCCAATCCTCGTTCCCAGATAAATGAA
>Ga0116171_10004951_pt1 | contig 11822 bp, 9 predicted proteins | sample AD_JPNHW2_MetaG_FD_89798 | JGI IMG/M metagenome (GOLD analysis project Ga0116171, IMG submission 89798) | Active sludge microbial communities of municipal wastewater-treating anaerobic digesters from Japan - AD_JPNHW2_MetaG | ecosystem: Engineered > Bioreactor > Anaerobic > Digestate | place...
AACGTCGAGGGGCCAGTCGTCGATGTCACCCAGTACGATTCCACCAGCCTGCTTTGCAATCGCGTCGCCGACGGCGTCTTCCAGGGCAAAGTCCCGCTCATCCTTCGCGGCGAATGTAACTTCACAGTCAAACTCCACAACGCTTACCTGTCTGGCGCCACGACGGCGATCGTCTATAACAGTCCCACGAACGCCACTCCGAATGCTCTGATCACCATGAGTGTCAGTGACGACCCAAGCATCCCAGGGCTCTTCATCGGCTATGACGATGGCGCGGCGCTGAAGCAATCCGTCGCGGCCGCCACCCAGGAGTCGCCTTACCAGGTCCAGGTCAGGTTTTCCGTGTCAGGCGACCCGAATCAGTTGAGCAGTTTCTCCAGTCTCGGGCCGTCGATCGACTACGCCGTGAAGCCCGACCTGGTCGCCACGGGCGGCAGCGTGTATACCGCCGGCGAAACCGACTATCCCACCGGCGGCATGTACACATCCACTGGCTACGTCACCGTCTCGGGCACCAGTTTCTCGGCACCCATGGTGGCTGGGGCGGCTGCCGTGCTGAAGGCGTCCAGACCTGGCCTCTACGCTCAGGACTACCGGTCCCTGCTCGTGAATTCGGCGCGCCCGCTGACCGCGGAAGATGGCACGACGATGGATGTGATGAAGGGCGGCGCGGGGTCACTGAATCTCGAAAATGCCCTCAAGCTCACCCTCAGCGCCTTCCCGGTCTCAGTCTCATTCGGCTTGCAGGGTTCGACGCTGGACACCTACAGGCAGGTCATTGTCAGAAACGTGACCGACGCCACCCGCAGCTACACACTGGAACTTCAGACCGCAAATACCGTCAGGCCGCTGCTCACCGCATCCACGCTGACTTTGGCGCCTGGCGAAATCGCCGGCCCGTGCCTCATTTTCCAAGGCGAGTTTACGCCGGGCAACTACCAGGGCTTTCTCGTCATGCGCGACGATCAGACCCAAGCCGAAACCCGCGTTCCCTATTGGCTCGCCGTCAAGACCGGCAAGCCACCCAAGTCAGCATCCCAATCTACCCAGAGTCATTCCGCGCCGGGTCGACCGTGAGCTACTACTTCCGGCTGCATGACGTTTCCGGAGCGATTGTGGAGGACGTGACTCCTGAAGTGACCGCTACAAACGGCAACTCCATCGTCCGGCGCGTCGGCCAGTACTCAGGCTACCCCGGTCTCTGGTATCTGGACATTAGCGTGGGCACTATGTCGTCCAGTGTCGAGATCGTCGCCGGCGACGCGAAGCGCACTATCACCATCACGCCCGAGTAGTACGGCCAGCCGTGATACCGGACCGGAAAATGAGACGGGCCGGACTTCCAAGGTCCGGCCCGCTTTGCTACTATCCGCCCACCGCCAATCAGAACAGGACTTTCATCCCGCCCGTGGCCCAGGCCTTCGGCGTCCTGAAACCGTCCTCGTAGTAGGTTCGGTTCAGCACGTTCTCGGCACGCACAAAGAAGCGTAGGGTCACTTTCTCTGAGACAGGCTTGGTGTAGCTGGCCGACAGATCCAGTTTGCGCGGGCCCTCGAAGCGGTAGGGACGGGTCCCGGAGCCCACGAAGAACGTGCCCGAGATCATCTCGTTGGCGCCGAAGAAATCGGCGGTGATCTGGATTCGCTTGGTCACCTGCTGCGTGGCCACGAAGGTCACGGCATGGGGGAAGACGCGAATCGCCCGCACCCCGCCATCAGTCAGGATCGGATTTCGCTCGTCGGCGTTCGTATAAGTGTAGCTACTCTGGAGCAACATCGTGCGCCAGGGCCTGGCTTCGCCGGAGAGTTCGGCGCCTCGCGCCAACCCCCCGCCGATATTGGCATAGCCGCCCCAGCGGCCATATGGATCGTTCATCAGCGACGTGTATCCGATGACCTCCTGGAGCCGTGTGTAAAAGACAGTCCCACTGACCCGGACCTTCGAGTTGGCGAAATACTGATCGAAGCCGGCGTCTGCGGCCACACTCCGCTCCGGCCGCAGCAGCGGATCGCCATAGGCGCTGAACGCCCCCCAGAAGAACGACGCGCCCACGCGTTCATAGAGCGCCGGAGCGCGGTAGCCATTGCCCACATGGGCGCGAATCTTCGTTCCCGATGTGGGGATGAAGTAACTCACCGCCGCATCGCCCGTATTGGCGTTCTTCGGCGATTCAAAGGTGACGCCCTGATACTGCGGAGCGCCCCCTGCGAAGGTCGGCGCGAACAGATTGAAATGCTGCAAACGGCCGCTGATCGAGACCTGAAGACGATCATTCAGGAACCGGGCCTGGTCCTGGACGAAGAAAGCGTGGCTGCGCTGCTGCGCCGTGGTTAAGGCATCGGTGCGCGACACGGCATCGGGATTCTGGTCCAGGGCATGGTTGCGGTAGTATTCACGTTCCCACTCATAGCCGCCGGTCAGCAGGTTGCCCTTGGCCAGCCACACGTCGGCGCGGGCGTTGAGGGTGTCGTAACGGCCGCGGAAGTAGTTTGAGCTGTCGAAGCTGGGCTGGTAACCATAGCCGGCCGGGCCATCGAGATTGTTTCTCTCGGAGGTGAGGTTGTGCCAGGAGACGCGGTAGCCGGCCTGGGAGTTGAGCTGTTGATTCCAGGTGAACATCGACGACAACACGCCGGACTGGCGCTTGTTGTCGGGGTCATACAGGTTCGGCGCGAAGGTCGCGTCGCCCCAGTTCGCCGTCAAGCCTTGCTCCAACCGCCTCACTTGATCCCCGGCCAGCGGTCGAGCCTCTACGATGCCGACTCCAGCACCCAGGTTCGCCAGCGGCCCGGCCACCGGACTGCTTGTGATGCCCATCGACCCGCCAAACCCCATCAGGCGCGCCGTCAGCGATGCACCAGGCTTGAAGTAGTACTGAGCCAAGCCCTGGCCCGACGTGTTCTTCACGTTCTCAATCCCGTCCACGCCGCCGTTCACGTTCAGGTGGGTGAGCCCTGCGCTGTATTGAAGCCGGTTGTCGAGCGCTCCGCCGCCGATCCGGGCCAGTCCGCGCATCACGCCCAACCCGCCTCCTTCGCCCGAGATCTCGCCCCGGACCGGTCCACCACCCGAGTCGGTCACGATGTTGTAAACACCACCGATCGAATTCGATCCGTAGAGAGACGAGCCGGACCCACGCAGGACCTCGATCCGGTCCGCTCCGGTCACCAGCAGGTCGCCGATAAACGCGGTCGCATCGCCCTGCACCGACGCCGCGTCGCGCAGACGCGCACCGTCGATCGTGATCGACGTGTCGTAGGCGCGCAGGCCGCGAGTCAGAATGCGGGTGAACGATCCGGGCCCGCCAAGCTGTTGGACGCGGACTCCGGGCACGTTGCGGACGCTCTCGGCGAACGAAATCTCACCGCGGCGTTCAATCTCGTTTGAATCGACTACGTCGAGAGCCTTGCTGACTTGGTCCGTGGACACGGGCGTGGATGACGCGGTCACAAGAACGCGGGTCGTTAGCCCTTGAATCGACAACTTGATCCCGATCATGGTGGTCCGCGACGGGTCGACCGTGACAGCCAAGGGGCTGGCCTGATCGAATCCTGTTGTCCGGGCCTCCACAAAGTACTGGCCTGTCGGCAGGCCGTCGAATTGGAAGTCGCCACTGTCGCCAGACAGGGCTGTCTGGGTAAAACTGGACGACCGGCTGAAGATTCGCACAGAAGCGCCCGCGACGGCGGCCGACTGCGGGTCTGTGACTTTTCCTTTGAGAATGCCCGTCGATTGCGCGGGCAGAGACACTGCTGCTAGCAGCGTGAAAATGAAAGCGCGTATCATGTACGCTCCTCCCTCGAGAGCGGTGGTATCCGCGGCAGACTCGCCGCGGCGCAAGGCAGGTCTTCGGACTTAACGGGCCAGGGGTGGACGATTGCTTCGACTACCCGATTCCTACTAGCCGCGGCTTCCCAATCTCACGATGGAGACCAGTGCCTCTGGGCGGCGTTTGTTCCCGTTTACCGCTGCGGGGCAGTCCCGGATTCTCACCGGGTTCCCTCTTTGCGGCTGGCCATCTCAGCCAGCCGACCTCACGCATTCCGATGGTAATGTCCGATTCAACTGCCTGTCAATCACCCTGCGGGCGCAGGGGATTCAATGCGCCGCACTCTCAGGCGCCGGAACCAGGCGGTTGAGTTATGATGCTGCAACACGATCGGACTCTTCCGTGCCGCTGCCTTGTACTGGACGACAAGCTCGCCGTTGAGCCAGTGCTCCACTCTGCCCGCCGCGACGATAATCTTGGACATGTTGAATTCGCCAACCCGGTTTGCCGCCGCCAACCGCGGCGCAATCCGCCCATACAGCGCTCCGCAGTGCTTGCCGTCGTCGGATTCGGATGCGTCGTCGATGATCTGGTACTCCGCCCCCCGTCCCCTGGCGTTGTACCCTCCGTCAGGCGCCGGCCAGCGGTTCGTCCGCTCGATGAAGTACTTCACTCCCGAATTGCCGCCCGGCTCGATCCGCCATTCGAACTCGAACTCGAATTCGGTGAACTCTGCCGTGGTCCGGATGTCCTGAAAACCTCCGGTCTCGGCAGGGACACTCCTCAGGCACCCTTGCTCCACCCGCCAGGTCGCCGCCGGAAACGCCAGTCCGGTCACCTCCAGCCAGCCCCTTGCCGAGACGCCATCGAACAGTGAAACCCAATCGCTGGGGGGCGTCAAAGCGCCCAGAAAAAGGCTTCGGCGGCTCAGCTCCATTGCGGGTATCTGCCTCACTCCATCTGAGTGTTGACGACTGCCCCTATTTGCCTTGGAGAACCCGATCCACAGCCGCGTCCAGTCCCTGCCCCTCGAAGATCTGCTTTGTCGCTTCGCTCCAGGTCCAGTCCTCTCGGATCATTCCGGACCGGTCGACCAGGAACAACTGCGGCAGGTCGATTTTAGGCGAACGTGGATTGATTTTCAGAATCGCCGCGGTCGCTTGGCCGCAATCGAACAGGATCGGCGAACTCACCCGAAACCTAGCCACAAACTGAGCCACGGTGGCCTGGGTGTCCGGCGGCACCACGATCGACAGGACCCCGATCTTGCCCGCGTACTTCTGCTTCACCCGCTCGAGGTTCGGCGCAAGCGTCTGGCAGTGCGGGCAACCCGTCTGCATAATGTCGATAATCAGCGGCTTTCCGCGGTAGTCGAGGACATCGTGCACTTTCATGGTGGTGTCCGGCAAGGAGAAACTCGGCAGCCGTCGTCCCGTAAGCGGACCCGCCATCGACACTCCAGGCGCCAATCCGGCCGCCACTGCAAGCAATGTTCTTCTGGTCACCCTCCCAGTTTAGCGTCACGGTGCCGGTGAGACTGAACAACGAGACTTGACCCACAATACAGTCCCGCCGCAGATTCCTCCGCGAACAAGCTCACTTCGCCTCTTTTTCGGCCACAGGGAGCTTCAAGAGTTGCGCGTCGATGTCACGGGCGAGATCTTCGCACCTCTGGCGGAGCGAGGCGTCGGGCAGGATCACCCTTTTCGACCGATCAATCTTCATGACTTCCATCGGAGCTTTGCACGAGAGATAGACAAAGGCGTTTTTCCTAAAGAACTCCAGCGATGCGCCAACCCCGTTGTCGAAACGGTTGACCGTCCAATCTCCGACGGGAGTTCCGGAAAACGAACCCTTCACGTAACTGACCTGGCTGCGCGCCAGATAATTCGCGGCTGTGGCTCCGCCCCCATCGATGGTTTCTCCAAGACCAATCCTGAGATTGGCACTGGAAAAGGTTGTCTTGACTTCATCCTCATGGACGGTGGCGATAAGGGTACCAGTGAATTCGATCAAACGGTCGCCTTTCTTCAGGGCAGGAACGATTCGCGCCTTGAATCGGTCCTTGAGCCAGTCCGCGACCGGCTGTGCCGTGGAGAACGGAGGCTCGCCCGCATCTTTGTACGGAAGCTTCAAGTCGCTGATCCCGTACTCGCGGGCAATTTTCTCTTTGTGCTCTTTGGACCAGAGTTCGGGCGCCTTCTGGGCTGGGGCGAGGGCAGCCAGCGCGGTGGCAAGCAGGATCGTGAATGTGATCCTCTTCATTTCACCTCTTTCTCGATGCCGGGGAGTTTCAGGAGTTGGGCGTCGATGTCGCGGGCGAGGTCCTCGCAGCGGCCCTTGACGCCGGGGTCGGGGATCGCCCGAAGCGACATGTCCGACTTTGTGAGTTCAACTGTTGGATCGCAGCGGACGGAGACCACGGCGTTCTTGCGGATGAATAGAAGGGACACACTCGGACCACCTACCAGGTTTGCCGTCCAGTCTCCAACCGTCACCCCAGAGAACGACCCTTTGGCCATCGGCACGGAAACCCGGTTTATGTAGATTGCCCCACCTCGTGGCGCACCCTGAATTGTGTCGGTGAGATTGATGTGTACGTCGCCTCCATTGAAAGTCCGTTGATAGTCGTCCTCCCGAAGCGTGGTAATGAACGTCCCATCATACTGACGTAGCGGCTCCTTTTCGTGCTTGCCGATCGGTTGTATCCCGAACGTCGTCTCAAGGGAAAGGAGTAGAGGCCGCAGGCTGCCGATCTCAGTCTGACCCATCGCCTGGTACGGTGTTTTCAGGTCTGAGAGGCCGAATTTCACCATCGTGCTCCGGACCAAGCCTTCAGTAGGCAGCTTGGGCTCCTGTGCTACGCCAAGCATGCCGACGATAAAAAACGAAGCCAACGTGCGTGAAGTCATATGAGCCGAAGTCCTTTTCGTTATTGAACACCGCATGTACCTATACCGACCGTAGGCCTGGTAAACGTGGTCTGATCACTCGGCTGTGTCGGGAAGACAGTGGATAGGTAGGCGACCTGTCCCAGTCCGTAGAAATTGGGTCCTGGTGTACAGGATGTCGTTGAACCGGTCGCCGATCGAGCCGAAGTATCGTACAGGGTATCTCTACTCGCAACTTGATGAAAAACGAACTGCTGTTCCCAACAAGGTGGATCGCCTTGTGGTATCACTCCCGCCCGGCGGTAGAGGGCGGTGCTGGCCAACGGCACCCATACCCCCGAAGTCAACGTTCTAGTGTCGAGGATAAAGGTGGGCAGCGCGACAATTCCCTGTGAAGCGGCCAACACCGCATGGAAATTCGAGACGTCGTTGCACTGGAGCACTGCATTGCTGCCCGCTGGCCCAGTTAACTTGCCCAGCACATAAGCGAGTCTCAGAGTTTGCTGTAAGTGGTTCCCACAACTTGCATCTCCCTGGGGCACATACAGATATCTAATTGAAGGCTTGAAAAAGCGCGTGTCATACTCTGTCCAGCCGGAATAGAAGATGCCGTCGGCGAGCAGATGGACGGCCGACTCCTCGGTACTCGAACCGGTCAGAGTGGACATCATGCCCGAGGACAGTTCCAGCGCTTTCGCCCAAGGCACGGCCATCGAATCAACCGGCACCCGGTAGAGAGTGTAAATGCGGTGCGTCGTGGTACGGCTGCCAACCGAACTCGGGAAGGCCAGCCACCAGGGCAGCGTCCGGTAGTAGTCCGGCCGGTATTGGACTGAGACGATCTGCCAGTTGAACTTCAGATCGCGGACGGCGATGGCCGTAGCCGACTGGGTCGATGTGAACACAAGCGGCGTCGAGACCCACTCGAAGGTCTCATCGTAGTCAAAGGAAACGGACTGCTGCCCGAGTTCTCCATATGGGCTCGGGCTACCGTCCGCCATGGTGATCGTCGCCTTGACGACGGCGCTCTGGTATTCGTAGAGCCCAGTAAACTGAGCCTTGACGCGCAGAGGTTGCCGCCCTGCCACAAGGACCGCCCGCGGTCAGGCTCACTTCACCTCTTTCGCGGCCACGGGCAGGTTCACGAGTTCGGCGTCGATGTCTCGCGCAAGGTCCTCGCACTTCTGGCGCAGCGAGGCGTCGGGCAGGATGACCCGGCGAGACTTGTCGGCCTTGGCGACTTCGATGGCTTCGCCGCATGAAAGAAAGACGAAGGCGTTCTTCCGGAAGAACACAAGCGAGGCGCCGGCTCCCCTGTCAAACCGGCGGGCGGTCCAGTCGCCGACAGGCGACCCTGAGAAAGACCCCTTTTCGTAGTTCACCTGGCTGCGCGCCAGGAAGTTCGACGTCGTGTTGCCGCCTCCTTCAATTGTGTCAGCCACGGAAATTATGAAGTTAACCCCAGATACGATGACCTTAACCTCGTCCTCAACGGAGGTATTGGAAAACTCGCCTGTGAATTCCTTCAGCACCGATCCTCGCGTCAAAGAAGGGTAGATGTGCGCCTTGAACCTCTGCTTGAGCCAGTCCGCGACCGGCTGTGCCGTGGAGAACGGAGGCTCGCCCGCATCTTTGTACGGAAGCTTCAAGTCGCTGATCCCGTACTCGCGGGCGACTTTTTCTCTGTGTTCTTTGGACCAAGGTTCGGGCGCCTTCTGGGCTGATACAACGCCAAGGGCGAGAAATGCCAGACTTCCTAGTACAACTGGTCTTGACATGATTTGGGTTGTCCTTTCCTGTTTTCTGGCGGGGATTGCTACTACTGACAAGTACATCCCCCGACACCTACTGTCGGACGGAGGAATCCTGTGTCGGACAGTGGCTGGGTTGGGAAGGCTGCTGCCAAGTATGCCGCGTGAAGTAACCCATAGAGGTTCGCTCCAAGGGTGCATACGGGAACTGAGCCGGTCGCAGAGCGCGCGGAGGTGTCATAGAGCGGCTCTCCCAGGCTTGCGACCTGATGGTAGTTGAATTGATCAATCCAGCAGCCGGTGGAGCATAGTCCGATTCCAGCGCGACTGTAGAGTGCCGTCGGTTGTAATTGGATCCCTCGTGTGTCGTAGATGTAAGTCGGTCGTGCCGTAATGCCCTGCGAACTAGCCAGTATCGCGTGGAAATTGGATGAATCGTTGCATTGCAGTTCAACCCACTGCCACTCGGTGGCTGCGAGGCGACTGAGCACATTCGACAGATTGAATAGCTGTGCCGTTGCCGAACCGCAACTGCAGTTTGCGCTGGGGTTGTATCCATAGTGTCTGACGGGCTTGAAGAAGCGCGTGTCGTACTCTGTCCAGCGGGAATAGAAGATGCCGTCGGCAATGAGATGGACGGCCGACTCCTCGGTGCTCGAACCGGTCAGCGTGGACATCATGCCCGAGGACAGTTCCAGCGCTTTTGCCCAAGGCACGGCCATCGAATCAACCGGCGCCCGGTAGAGAGTGTAAATGCGGTGCGTCGTGGTGCGGCTGCCAACCGAACTCGGGAAGGCCAGCCACCAGGGCAGCGTGCGGTAGGCGTCCTCGCGGTATTGGACTGAGACGATCTGCCAGTTGAACTTCAGATCGCGGGCGGCAATGGCGGTAGCCGATTGAGTTGATGTGAGCACAAGCGGCGTCGAGACCCATTCGAAGTTCTCATCGTAGTCGAATGAAACGGTCTGCTGCCCGAGTTCTCCATATGGGCTCGGGCTACCGTCGGCCATGGTGATCGTCGCCTTGACGACGGCGCCCTGGTATTCGTAGAGCCCAGTAAACTGCGCCTTGACGCGCAGAGGTTGCCCCGAAACATACGCCGCCGGGGCGATGGTCTCACTGGTGAAGGCGGCCTCGGTGGCTGGCGTTTCCCGCACGCCGGCTTGCCACTCGAACTCCGGGATATCCGTCGTTTCGTCGATCTTCATGCCGACGGCGTCGTTCGTACCGGCTTCGTAGTCGAACTTGAGGGTCCTCAGACTCACCAGTTCGCCGGCAGCGGCCGCCACCTCCATTTGGGTGACGCCCCAAGCGCCGATTTCGGTTCCAAGCGACGCCGCGAGTGTCAGTTCCGCCGGACCATTCGCCGTGAGGCTGGAAACGTCCACCACGACGGGCGTCGTCGAATAGCAGGCCTTCGCTGGCGGACTCTCTGGATCGTCATAGCAGGTCCACGTGGCGGCCACCGGTGGGGTGGCATAGCCGCTCAATTGATTCAATGTGTTCCCGTTTGCGTCGAGCAGCCTCAGGTTGTAGTTGAAGTGACAGGTCCCGTTGCCACAATCCACGCCAGTGCCAGTGGGTAAATGGAATCCCAAACTGTAGGTTACCCCGGCTTGCTGTGTCCCCTGGGGTGCAGTAAATGTAGAGCAGTATTCGACAGGCGTAGGCTCACCCTCGATGCCGATGGTGATGAAAACAACTGCTGAGTGCGGATACCAGGACGGATCGCACGTTTGGGTGAACCGCACACCTGGGGATTTAATGGCCCTTGCGCTGGGAAGCCGGAGGTTAGGAAAAAGTGACCGGCGTTGGCGGACACGATGAATCTTGGCGTCTGCGTCCGTCTGCGCCTGAAGCTGGGCCGGAAGAACGAGAACCATGGAAAGGACGAAGCCGAAAACAACTCGGAAATGGTGCATGGAGGCAGTCCGTGGAATTGAAATAGAGCGACTGGTGCTCATATCGTGATTCACATAATAAGACTGACGTTTCCAAGAGTAAATCCTCAATTACCATTACTCAGGATCTGAGATGTTCTGCTGAGGCGAGTACTATTCCTGTGGAATACGAAGCAATAAGCTGAGGCAGGCGAACACCTGGGATCGTTTCGTGCCGGGAATGCACTGCGTCGGAGGCTAGCCGAGTTATGGCGGTCTTGCGGGCGTCTTCTCTGACGCCGATGTTCTGGTCACCTAGCGAGTTTAGCGGCTCGCCGGTTTCTCCAGCCGCCTACTTCTTCACGCGCTCCGGAGTTTTCGGAATACGGTTCTCCAGCCGATTCGGCTTGCCCTTCTGCTTCGTCAACTCGAAAGCGTCGTACAGATCCCCGCCTGCCGCCCTGGATTCGTAGGTTAGCCGGTCGCCGTCGATCCGGATGATCTGGAACAGTTGCGTCTGTTGGGCTTTGCGCTGGAACTCGGTCTTGCTCACGAAATCATACTGCTTGGCCCCGCTGACGGAAACCACATACACCGTGCCGGCTTTGTTCGAGGGTACCCCCTGAGCCGCCATCAGCCCGCTCCTGCCGTACGCGTGATCGTGGCCTTGCAGCACCAGGTCCACCTTGTGTTTGTCGAAGACGGGCTGCCATACTTCGCGCAGCTCCTTGTTGTCACGGTTCTTCGCAGTCGAATAGAACGGGTGGTGGAAAGCGATGACTGTCCAGGACTTGGGATTGTCGGTGAGCAGTTTGTCCAGCCATTCCGCCTGCTCCTTCTGTTTTGTATTCGAATTGAGCACAACCATCCGCAGCCCCTCGATATCGGTGTAGTAGTTCTTCTCTTCCTCGCCCGCCACGCCGTTTTCCGGCAGCGTGAACTGGTTGCGCCAGTTCACCGTGATGGCCCGCTCGCTCGTCGGCGTCAGTTTCCCGTACTCGTGGTTGCCCGGCGCTGGCACGCTCGGGACAACCTTGTTAATCCAGCCCGCGCCCCAGTGCCACTCGCCCCACTCCTCGTCTAGATTGAACTTGTTGATCAGGTCGCCCGCGTAGACCATGAACTTCGCATTCGGAGCCATCGAATACGCCTTCCGAACTACCCTCGACCAGTGCGACAGAATCCCCACCTGCGCGTCTCCGAAGTACAGGAACGTCAGCGGCTCGTTCTTTCCGCTCGCCGTCCGGATCTGGCTCCACTCGCTCCAGTTCTTGCCGTCACCCACTCGGTAGAGGTAGCCGGTCGCCGGCGTCAGACCTGTGAAGGTGACGCTGTGCGTGTGCGCCGTACCGAGATTTGTTTTGTACTCGGTGGTCGCGGCCTCCACCTTCCTTGCCTTCTTAGGAAAGTCCTTGCCGTCGTCGGCCAGGACAATCTCGCCTATGCCCTTCTCGATTTCCGTACTCGTCCGCCACGTCACCGAAAAGCCCGTCGAAGCGTCTTCGGTCCAGTTCAGTATGACCCGGTCCGG
>Ga0116171_10004952_pt1 | contig 11820 bp, 8 predicted proteins | sample AD_JPNHW2_MetaG_FD_89798 | JGI IMG/M metagenome (GOLD analysis project Ga0116171, IMG submission 89798) | Active sludge microbial communities of municipal wastewater-treating anaerobic digesters from Japan - AD_JPNHW2_MetaG | ecosystem: Engineered > Bioreactor > Anaerobic > Digestate | place...
CCGTTCTCGCACAGAGCATCATTGGCGTAGGTCTTAAGAACGTGACCGCCGGTGCCAACCCGATGGACCTCAAGAGGGGTATCGACAAGGCCGTTGCAAAGGTTGTCGAGAGCCTTAAGAGCCAGTCGCAGACAATTGGTGAGGATCTGAAGAAGATCGAACAGGTTGCGCGCATCTCCGCCAACAATGACGAAGAGATCGGCAAGCTCATCGCCACCGCAATGGACAAGGTAAAGAAGGAAGGCGTTATCACCGTTGAGGAAGCCAAAGGGACCGAGACCAAGGTTGAAGTTGTTGAAGGTATGCAGTTTGACCGCGGGTACATCTCAGCTTATTTTGTCACCAACCCTGACAAAATGGAAGTCGAGATGGAAAACCCGTACATCCTTATCCATGACAAGAAAATCTCATCAATGAAGGACCTTCTTCCGATCCTGGAAGAGACAGCACGCAGCGGCCGTGGCCTGATGATCATTTCAGAGGATGTTGAGGGCGAAGCTCTTGCAACACTCGTGGTGAACCGCCTCAGAGGCTCACTGAAGGTTTGTGCCGTCAAGGCTCCGGGCTTTGGTGACAGGAGGAAGGAAATGCTTGAGGATATCGCCATCCTTACCGGCGGTACCGTCATCTCAGAGGAGAGAGGGATGAAGCTCGAGAATGCCACCATGGCAGACCTTGGCATAGCTGACAAAGTGACCGTCAACAAGGAAAACACAACAATTGTAAACGGTGCAGGTGACAAGGATATGATCCAGGCCCGCATCAACCAGATCAAGCAGCAGATTTCGACCACCACCTCCGATTATGACCGGGAGAAGCTTCAGGAGAGGCTTGCCAAACTGGCGGGCGGAGTGGCAGTCCTTTACATTGGCGCCGCATCAGAAGTTGAGATGAAGGAGAAGAAGGACCGTGTAGACGACGCACTGCATGCAACCCGTGCTGCAATTGAAGAAGGTATCATCCCCGGCGGTGGTGTAGGATATGTTCGCGCCATCCCCGCACTCGAATCACTCAAGGGTGATAATGAAGACCAGAACACAGGTATTGAAATAGTTAAGAGGGCTATTGAGGAGCCTCTTCGCCAGATAGTAATCAACGCCGGCAAGGAAGGCGCAGTGATCGTGCAGAAGGTTCGTGAAGGTAAGGATGACTTCGGTTACAATGCCCAGACTGACAAGTTTGAGCACCTGTACAAAGCCGGTGTCATTGACCCTGCAAAGGTTGCAAGAATTGCACTGGAGAATGCTGCATCAATAGCAGGCATGTTCCTTACTACCGAGGCTGTAGTTGTCGAGGAGAAGGAAGAGAATCCGATGCCGAACCCTGCAATGGGCGGCGGCGGAATGCCAGGAATGATGTAACAGATAAAGCTTATTGATTTAATTGGAAGAGCTGCTCCGGATCCCGGGGCGGCTTTTTTATTTGCGAATTGCGAATTGCGAATTGCGATTTTGGACATGGGACGCGGGAAGTCGTATATGACAACTAATTCGGCAATCGCGATCCGCATCTCGCAATTTCACCATTGCCGATTGCATGATTTCCCCCATCTTTGCATTTATGACTGATCCCAGGCAGGTATACGAGCTTGAGCATGAGAAACCGGGGAAGCTGATGTTGAAATACTTCCTCCCCGCGTTTGCCAGCATGATGGCCAATGCACTCTACAACGTGGTTGACCGTATTTACATCGGCCAGGGTGTTGATGCACTCGCTCTCTCCGGTCTGACTGTCGTATTCCCCCTGATGATAATCATAATGGCATTCGGCATGCTTGTCGGGGCCGGATCTGCTGTGCGCATTTCACTAAGCCTTGGCGAGAAGGATTTTAACAGGGCCAGCCGTATCCTTGGCAATGGGTTTTTCCTTGGAACAGTCATTGGGCTCTCACTGATGGTTATCGGATTCCTGGTGCGTGACCCGGTGCTGAGAATTTTCGGGGCAAGCCCGGAGACTCTCAGGTATGCTTCAGATTATTTCTCCATAATACTTATCGGCACCCCCATGGCCACGGTGGGTTTCTCAATGAATAACGTGATAAGGGCAGAGGGGAACCCGCGCATAGCGATGTACTCAATATTCATAAGTGCGGGGCTTAACGCAATTCTTGACCCTATTTTTATTTTTGGCCTGGATATGGGAGTAAAGGGCGCTGCAATTGCCACCGTAATTTCCCAGGCAGTCCTGGCGGTATGGGTGGTGCTCCATTTTCGCAGCACAAGAAGCGTAATCCGGCTTACCCTTGCCAATTTCCGTCCCGATAGCTATATAATAAAATACATTATTTCAATCGGTTTTGCCCCGTTTGCAATGAATCTGGCTTCGAGTATCGTATGGGGTGTAATGAACTCCAGGTTCATAAAGTTCGGGGGTGACATCTCCGTTGCGGCACTTGGGATAGTCAACAGTGCAACAATGATGCTGGTGATATCGATTATCGCAATCAATATGGCCGTGCAGCCCATTGTCGGGTTCAATTACGGCGCCGGTCTCTTCTGCCGTGTGAAGGAGACTATGTTGAAAGCAATAAAGTATGCCACGCTGATTGCCACCGGAGGGTGGCTGATCTGCATGCTGGCACCCGGTATAATTGTCAGTGTATTCAACTCTGACAGCCAGGAACTGCGCGAGGCAGGCACACTGGGGCTTCGCATCTACTGTGCCGTCCTCCCGGTGGTCGGGTTCCAGATAATTGCCTCAAATTACTTTCAGGCAATAGGCAAGGCCAAACTGGCTACGTTTCTTTCCCTGCTCAGGCAGATAATCGTTCTTCTTCCGCTTATTTTCATCCTCCCTCGGTTCTGGGGTGCAGCCGGTGTCTGGATAGCCAACCCCATCTCAGATTTTGTTGCTGCGGTGGTTTCCTTCCTGTTCTTCCGTCGCGAGATTGCGAAGCTTAATTGTGATATGCCCGTTGCCGACAGAAAAATGCCAGGGATGGAAGTTTCAGGAAGAGAAATACCGGAAGTGCCGGTCACTGGTGAGAACTACTGACCAGGCTGCATCTTCTTCTTTCTGAGAACCACAAGGAACAGTGCAAAAGCTGCAGATGCTGCTGCTATTCCCACTATCACAGATACTTTCTGCGGCAGCCCAAGCCCTCCTCCGGAGTGAGGAGCAGTAAGCAGATAAGTGACACATACTGCTGTCAGAAACAAGGCAGGGAGAGACATTATGAGATGAGTTTTGCCCCTCAGACCCAGATACATTGCTATGGTCCAGCAGGTGATTGCTGCCAGCGCCTGATTTGAGATGCCGACGAACTTCCAGATTCGTGCAAACTCATCCTTCATTACAAAGGTGAGTACAAAGGCAATTGCAAACACAGGCACAATAATCAGCAAGCGTGATGATATCTTCTTCTGAGGTATCTTCAGCATGTCTGCAATCGTAAGCCTGGCGCTCCTGAAAGCGGTGTCGCCAGAGGTCACCGGGCAGGCCACAACACCGATTACTGCAATGACGGCGCCGGTCTTGCCGAGCCATGACCTGCATATTTCATTCACCAGCCATGCCGGGTCAGGCTTTATCGCCGGGTTGTCAGTGAGCGGGTGGGTGAATGCGTAATTCAGTCCGTGCACATCACCCATGTAATTCATTGCCGCAGTTGCCCATATCATTGCAACGATGCCTTCAGCAACCATGGCGCCGTAGAAAATTTGTCTGCCCTGTTTTTCCGACCTTATGCACCTTGCCATCAGAGGCGACTGTGTTGCATGGAAGCCGGAGATGGCCCCGCATGAGACCACTATGAAGAGGAACGGGAAGATGGCATTGGTTGCGGCATCAGGCTGGAAGTTTTTCAGGTGGGCCGGAGAGAGCTCCATGAGAGTGATGTTGCCTGCGGCCCAGTTGAAGATCAGTCCTCCAAAAACACCCAAAGCCATGAAGATCAGAGCGGCACCGAAGAATGGATAGAGCAGCCCGATGATTTTGTCAATCGGAAGCAGTGTGGCAAGAATATAGTATAAAAAAATCAGCCCCAGCCAGAACGGAAGACTGAATCCTGACAGTGTAAAGAGCAGTTTTGCCGGCCCGCTCACGAATGCCACACCCACAAAGACCAGCAGGAACAGCGTAAAAACCCTGAGGAACATTCTCATGGATTTGCCAAGGTAGGTGCCGACCAGCTCCGGCAGGCTGGCCCCGTCATGACGCACTGAAAGCATCCCCCCGAAGTAGTCATGCGTTGCCCCCATGAAGATGCACCCCAGTACGATCCAGATGTAAACCACCGGTCCGTACATGGCGCCCAGGATAGCGCCGAAGATGGGTCCGAGACCGGCAATATTGAGAATCTGGATTATAAAGATCCGCCATCCCTTCATTGGGATGAAATCTACGCCGTCATTTTTCGCGAAAGCGGGAGTGGTCCGCACCGGGTCCATCCCGAAGAATCTTTCGGCCACTCTTCCATAGACAAAATATCCCAGGATAAGCAACGTGACCGACACTGCCAGGGTTATCATCCGTTCCTGTTTAAGTAATCTGCTAATGTAGTGAATTCGTTGCAGAGTCAGATGATTGATGCAGTCAATAAAGAAAGGGTCAAATTATCTATATTTGCACCTGAACTGAACCCTGCTGATGGACAACATACGCAACTTCTGCATAATAGCACACATAGATCATGGCAAGAGCACTCTTGCCGACAGGCTCCTTGAAATGACCAGGACCGTTGATGCGCGCGAGTTCCAGAACCAGGTCCTTGACGACATGGATCTTGAGCGGGAGAGGGGCATCACCATCAAGAGCCACGCCATACAGATGGCATATCAGCATGAAGGGAAGAATTATTTTCTTAACCTTATTGACACCCCGGGGCATGTTGATTTCTCCTATGAGGTGTCACGGTCAATCGCTGCATGCGAAGGAGCCCTGCTGGTGGTTGATGCGACCCAGGGGATACAGGCTCAGACAATATCAAACCTCTACATGGCAATTGAGCACGGGCTTGAGATCATCCCGGTGATGAACAAGATGGATTCTCCAAGTGCAATGCCTGAGGAGGTAAAGGACCAGATAGTTGATCTCATCGGTTGCAGGCGTGATGAGATAATTGAAGCGAGCGCCCGCACAGGAATGGGAGTGGAGGAGATCATGGAGGCTATTATAAAAAGAATCCCGGCACCCAAGGGAGACCCGGAAGCCCCGCTGCAGGCACTTATCTTCGACTCTGTCTTCAATTCATTCAGGGGTATCATAGCCTACTTCAAGATAGCCAACGGCACCATCAGGACCCATGACCTTGTTAAATTTGTCAATACAGGCAGTGAATATGATGCGGATGAGATCGGGGTTCTCAAGCTGAAACGGGAGCCACGCGATGTCCTGAGCGCGGGAGATGTGGGATACATCATTTCGGGCATCAAGGTCTCAACCGAAGTAAAGGTGGGTGACACAATCACTCATGTTGCCAGGCCCTGTGACAAGGCAATATCAGGCTTCGCCGACGTGAAACCGATGGTTTTTGCGGGGATTTACCCGGTTGATGCCGATGACTACGAGGACCTGGGGGCATCAATCGAAAAATTGCAGCTCAATGACGCATCACTGACCTTCGTTCCGGAATCATCAGCAGCACTGGGTTTTGGCTTCCGTTGCGGATTCCTTGGGCTGCTTCATATGGAGATAATCCAGGAGCGGCTTGACCGTGAGTTTGACATGGATGTCATAACCACGGTACCGAACGTCTCATTCCGTGTGCTGACAACAAAGGGTGACCTGATTGATGTGCATAACCCTTCCGGCATGCCGCCGGCAACAACGATTGACGAGATCGAGGAACCTTATATTCATGCGCAGGTGATATCAAAGTCGGAGTACCTCGGCTCCATCCTGAAGCTCTGTATTGACAAGCGCGGTACGATGAAGAACCAGGTCTATCTCACCAGTGACAGGGTGGAGGTGACTTTTGACATGCCACTGTCAGAGATAGTGTTTGACTTCTATGACAAGCTGAAGAGCATTTCGAAAGGTTATGCCTCGTTTGACTATCACATCACAGGCTACAAGAAGGCTGATCTTGTAAGGCTTGATATACTGCTTAACGGGGAGATGGTTGATGCCCTTTCCACACTGATTTACAGGGGCCATGCCTATGACTTCGGCCGCAGAATGTGTGAGAAGCTGCGTGAGCTGATACCGCGGCAGCAGTTTGACATTGCAATACAGGCCGCCATCGGCGCAAAAATCATTGCCCGTGAAACCGTCAAGGCTGTCAGAAAGGATGTTACGGCAAAATGCTACGGGGGTGACATCACAAGGAAAAGGAAACTGCTTGAGAAACAAAAGAAGGGAAAGAAAAGGATGCGCCAGATAGGCAACGTGGAGGTGCCGCAACAGGCCTTCCTGGCAGTGCTGAAGCTCGACTGATGCAAAAAAAACGCGCTGGGTATTGCAAATAAAGAAATTATGTTATCTTAGCGCTTCGTTGGGCCTTGACGGGAAGAATGAATTACTAGTCGGAAGACCCTGAAACTAACCTAGACTCATACCCCGTCCGGAAAATCCGGGCGGGGTATTTTTTTTCAGCAAAGCAACTTGTAGCCTTTCCCATGGATATTCAGGATCTCCACGTTTTCATCCTTGCTCAGGTACTTGCGTAGCTTGGTAATATACACATCCATGCTGCGCGCATTGAAGTAGTTGTCGTCAATCCAGATTGACTTGAGGGCAAAGTTGCGTTCAAGCACTTCATTGTTGTGGCGGCACAGCAGCTCAAGGAGCTCTGACTCCTTGGTTGTGAGCTTGCGGGGCTGATCATTATACATCAATATCTGTTTTGTCACGTCGAATGTATACTTGCCTATTGTGTAGAATGCGGCCCGGGGTTCAGACTGTTTCCCGGATGAGCGCCTCATTATGGCTTCGATACGGTAAAGCAGTTCTTCCATGGAAAATGGTTTGGTCAGGTAATCATCGGCACCTGACTTGAATCCTTCAATCACATCTTCCTTGAGATTCTTAGCTGTAAGGAAGATGACCGGAATGTGAGGATCAATGGCCCTTATCTCCTTCGCAACCGTAAAGCCGTCAAGTTCAGGCATCATGACATCAAGAAGGCAGAGCTGAAACTTCTCTTTCCTGAAGACATGCATGGCCTGGGCGCCGTCAGTGACCAGCGTCGTCCCGTACTCCCTGGCAATCAGGTAGTTCTTAAGCAATTGTCCCAGATTGGGATCGTCTTCTGCAAGTAAGATGCTGGCCTTTTTCATTTGTTTAATTTTTTTTCTGTTTGTCGGAATGAACTTTCATGATGCTGATAATCAAATTCGTTTGTGCGTTCCTCATCATGCAGTTTCATTTTGGCTGTTCTTTCGGAAGATGGATTATTATCCGTGTTCCTTTTCCGGTCTGGCTTTCCACTTTAATTGTGCCGTAATGTTCTTCGACGATCTTTTTGACATAGCTGAGCCCCAGGCCGAATCCTTTGATATTATGGGTATTTCCCGCGGGGACGCGGTAGAACTTTTCGAAAATATGTTTGAGATGTTCACGAGGTATTCCTATGCCGTTGTCAGAGACGGTAATGATAATACCTCTGTGCCAGGCAGAAGTTGAAACGGTTATCTCCGGGATGCCGAGAGTGTACTTGAGGGCGTTGTCAATAAGATTGAGCATCACGTTGAAGAAGTTGGCTTCATCAAGTGTTACTATCGGATCAGAAGCATCAAGGAATGTGGAGATTGTTCCTCCGCGGCCGTTCACCTGGAGCTTGAAGGCATCGACGGATCTGAGTATGATGGAGTGGAGGTCAACCGGCTGCTTGTTAAGCTCAAGCTTTGCCTTTTCGAAGATGGCGGTGTGAAGTACCCTCTCAACGAGCACCTTCAGCCTGTTGCTCTCCTCCCTGATGACGGTGGCCAGGCTGCCTGTATTTCGTGAGCTCTCGGGAATGGAGGTATCAGCCAGCATCTGTGATGCGAGTGAGATGGTGGCTATGGGCGTTTTAAGCTCATGAGTCATGTTGTTGATGAAGTCGCTTCTGATCTCTGAAAGCCTTTTCTGGCGGAAGATGACGATGAAAGTGCCAGTGGCAAGCAGTATCAGCAGCAGTACAATGAGCATCGATGCACTGGCCATGAATGCAATCTGGCTGAACTTGTACTCTTCTTCTTTTGGGAAATAGATTGAAAGGATATTGTTTCCCGGTACAGGGTCATTCGGGAAGAGCTGGCGGAGGTACTTGTTGGCGCCGTTACTCTCAAGGTAGTCAGGTGTCCGGTAGATGATATCGCCGTAGGCGCCGCGGACGGTACACTCATAACCGAGATGAATGCCCACAGCGTCAAGAGACCTCCTTATCAGGCTGTTCAGCTCATCAGCGGTGAAGCGGTCGCGCAGCGGCGGAGTCTCATGCAGTATCCGGCTGACTATGTTTTCAATGGATATTATCTTGCTGGTCATCCTGCCGGTGGCACCGGCCGAGAGAACCTGTTCATCCGGCTCGGTGGTCTCAAAGAATGACTCAACCCCCAGGCTGTCTGAGTCGAGCAGGTAAGTATAACCAGCCCTGCTTATGATTACCGACCTGACGCGAGGATCGAATCCGTATTTTTCAAGCAGCTTTTCCTCGGCTGATTTTTGTCCTGACTGTTCCGGAGGTTCGCCTTCAGCTTCTGGCAAGGGCTCGGGACTGATACCGTTCATTATACGCTTGTAGGTCTCCGCTCTCTCAAGCTCTGACACAACCTCCTTCAGAGCTTCGTTCACGGCAAAACGGAATTTCTGATCCTCAGCACTCACAACACTGTTGATCCACCTGACCTGGATGATAACCAGGGCGGAAATGGCCAGGAAAAAGAAAATGGCCAGGAGGACTATATACGGACGCTTCATATTTTAACAAAAATAATCTGAAAGAGCCTTACTGCATAAACTTAACGTTCTTTAAAAGAATCTCCGGCGGTGCAGGTGGTGCAAAATATTAAATATTTGTTAAAAATCAATATATTAACATAACCTTAAGAACATGTCCCGGAAAATTATCTGATATTTGCATCAGTTATGGCACGATAATTGTTATAACATAATCGGAGTTTTTTTCATAGGTTAGGTTAGTTTTAGGGTTAACACTGAAGAGGAGGCGAGAAATTGCCTCCTCTTTCTCTTTTTACAGTGCCAGCAATGAGATGTTCCTGTCAGAATTTTCGCGGCTGTCAAATATGAAAACTGCTGTGATTTCCGGGATTGGTCTAATCAATGCGGCCAGTTTTTCAGCATCACTTTTATTGTGTTCTTCGCCGGGCACCAGGAGGTAATCAATGTTTTTCAGCCTGCGCAGAAGTACGCTGCCTCCGCAACGGTTTGACACCAGGGTAAATGCCCTGTCTTCTGGTGAGAACCGTGAAAATGACTGTGTGCCTGCCGGGGTGGTGATGCTTATATCTTCGGTGCATTTCCTCAGGCTTGTTCCCAGGTGCCTGTTTATCATCACTGAAAGGCGGTAATCGGGTTCTGCGGAAACCACGCCCAGGAAAAAGAAGGGTTGTGGTTCGCCGCTCCCGATGGTGTGTCTTGTGATCCTTCTTTCCCTGTTCATCCCTTTATCAGCCCCAGCTTGTTGAGGGCCGCCATCGAGGCAACCTGTTCCGCCTCCTTTTTCGTCGAACCTTCGCCCTGCGAGATCGGCTCATTGTTGATTTCGAGGGTCACTGCGAAAAGAGGGTGGCCGTTCCCTGCTGATGGCTTCTCCCGTGAGGTGAAGTTAAGCTTTTGTTTGTTCTTCTGGCAATATTCCAGGATGAGGCTTTTGTAATCCGTTTCTGCCGCCAGCACGGCATTGAGGTTGAGGTGTTTTTTCAGACCCCGTTCGATGAAGAATTTCCGGGTTCGCTGGTAGCCGGTGTCTATGAAGAGAGCCCCGACGAGGGCCTCCACAGCATTGCCGTAGAGATTGCGCGGGGAGTCGGAGGGTGCAAGGTTTGAGACAATCAGCCTGTCAAGACCCATCGAAAGTCCCAGCTGGTTGAGAGTCTCACGCTTTACGATTCTTGCACGGGTCTTTGTCAGGAATCCTTCCGATGACTCCGGGTACAGGTGGAAGAGATAATCAGAAAGGATGCTGTCAATAATTGCATCTCCCAGGTATTCAAGCCGTTCATTGTTGACCCTGACGCCGTCAGGGAGGGTATAGGTTGCAGAACGGTGTATGAAAGCCATTTCATACAGTCTGAGGTTGAGAGGGCGGAACCCGAAAAGATTCTTCAGCTCCGACCGGAATTTTCTCCGGTCGTGTATAAGTGTGTTTTTTTTCTTCCTGTTAAGCAGGAACACTATTCCTTGAATTTCCTGATCAGAATTGAAGCGTTGTGTCCCCCGAATCCGAAGTTATTGCTGAGGGCCACATTCACGGTTCTCTGCTGTGCTTTGTTCAGGGTAAGGTTCAGGTTCTGGTCTATTGCCGGATCAGGATTCCTGAAGTTGATTGTTGGCGGAATGATGTCATGGACAACCGCCATAGTTGTCGCAATGGCTTCCACGGCTCCGGCAGCACCAAGAAGGTGGCCGGTCATTGATTTTGTTGCACTGATATTCAGTTTATAGGCCTGTTCGCCGAAGAGAGTGAGGATGGCCTTAGTCTCAGCGACGTCACCCAGCGGGGTGGAGGTGCCGTGCACGTTGATATAGTCAACGTCAGAAGGTTTCAGGCCGGCTTCATTGATAGCCTGTTTCATCACGTTTATGGCTCCTATGCCGTCAGGGTGGGGGGCCGTTATGTGATAGGCATCAGCTGTGAGTCCGGAGCCGATCACCTCTGCATAGATACGGGCGCCCCTGGCCTTTGCATGTTCAAGTTCCTCGAGTATAAGGGCGCCGGCACCTTCGCCGATGACAAACCCGTCACGGGTTACATCAAACGGACGGGAGGCGGTGGCATACTCTTCATTGTTGGTAGACATGGCCTGCATGGCGTTAAAGCCTCCGATCCCGGGCGGGTTGATGGATGCCTCTGACCCTCCGGCAATGAAAAGATCAGCCTTGCCGAGAAGGATGTAATAATAGGCATCAATAATAGCATTTGTTGATGAGGCACAGGCTGAGACAGTGGCAAAATTGGGTCCGCGGAAGCCGTATCTGATGGAGAGCATTCCTGCGGCAATGTCACTGATCATTTTGGGTATAAAGAAAGGGCTGAAACGGGGAGTTCCATCACCCGTTACAAATCCCTTGACTTCCTCCAGGATAGTCTCTATTCCGCCTATGCCAGAAGCCCAGATTACACCTGAACGATCTTTGTCTGTGGACTCCGGATCAAGATGAGCGTCTTTTACCGCTTCATCAGCCGCAACATGTGCGTACTGGGTATAGCGGTCCATTTTTCGAGATTCCTTCCTGTCAAAGTGGTTGGCAGGATCATAATTCTTGATCTCACAGGCAAACCTGGTCTTGAATTTGGATGTGTCAAAATGGGTTATAAGCCCAGCTCCGCTGACACCATCCACAAGACCTTTCCATAAATCCTGCAGATTGTTCCCGATGGGGGTCAGAGCCCCCATCCCGGTAACTACTACACGCCTCATTCAGGGGTTATCAGAGATAACTACTTGGCGTTTTCTTCAATATACTTGATGGCTTCGCCTACTGTGCTGATGCTTTCTGCCTGATCATCAGGAATCCCGATGTTGAACTCCTTTTCAAATTCCATGATCAGCTCGACTGTGTCAAGAGAGTCTGCACCAAGGTCATTTGTGAAATGGGCTTCAGGAGTAACTTCTGCTTCATCAACGCCAAGCTTCTCAACGATGATCTTCTTTACTCTTGTGGAAATGTCAGACATACTAATCAATTTTACGTTAATACTCGTTTTTAAAACTC
>Ga0116171_10004953_pt1 | contig 11820 bp, 10 predicted proteins | sample AD_JPNHW2_MetaG_FD_89798 | JGI IMG/M metagenome (GOLD analysis project Ga0116171, IMG submission 89798) | Active sludge microbial communities of municipal wastewater-treating anaerobic digesters from Japan - AD_JPNHW2_MetaG | ecosystem: Engineered > Bioreactor > Anaerobic > Digestate | place...
AACGGCTGATCATCAGTGAAAAGGGAGTATCTGACCAGATCCTGAAAAAATGAAAAATCTTTTATCAGTGGTTGCAGGGAAGATAACGGCATTGGCGGCCCTGACGCTGATATGCGTGGCATCCCCGGCCCAGAAGCCGGTAAAACAGGGCCCGCCTGTTCCTCCTTCCTTTCGAATCGATTCCGCTGTGACCTTCCTGTACCGAAAAGTGAATGCTTACCGTAGCGAAAACCAGTTACCACCCGTTGCCCTTTCCCGTTCCTTATGCTATGTGGCTATGGTCCACGCCAAGGATCTTTTCCTTCATCACCCCGACCGTGGCACCTGCAATTTTCATTCCTGGTCCGATAAAGGATCGTGGACTCCCTTTTGTTACCCGGCAGATGAAACCAAAAAGAATTCGGTGTGGGACAAACCCCGTGAGTTGACCCGTTATCCCGGAAAAGCGTACGAGATTGTTTACTGGGAAAATAATCCACTTGTTGCTGATACGGTCTTTTCCGTATGGAGAAATGAAGAGTATTTCAATGACTTCCTGCTGAATCAGGGCAAATGGCTGGGCCGTACATGGAATGCCATCGGACTGGCCGTATTTGAGAACTATGCCTGTGCCTGGTTTGGAGAACTTCCCGATCCGGATACCGACCTGCCGGTAAAAGCGGCCATCCCGGCCAAACCGGCCAAACCACAGACAACGCCAAAACCGAACCCCGAACCCGCAACCCGTCCGGTTCCTCCATCCGTAAAACCGGCGACAGTGCCGGACACAATCCCGGTCAAACCCGACAGCCTGTTGTCCACCTACTACATTGTGATTAAAACAAACCTGAAAAAGGACTCCGCCGAGAAGATTGCCGCCGGTTTGCGTGAGACGGGTTACCCCCTGGCCAAAGTACTTGACCAGGATGGCAAGATCCGGTTATCAGCATTCGAATCTCCAGATAAAAAGGTAGTTATGATGCAGCTCCGGGAAGTGAAGAAGGTTTACAAGGATGCCTGGCTGCTGAAGAGATAGGCTTCAACTCTTACCCTCCCGGTCACGGCATCAGTTCATGTCTTTCACACAGCGAAAACCTACGGTGGCATTCCGGTTCAGCCCGGGTGACAGGAGCAGCAACATCTCCGGATGATCGGCCGGCAACGGTCCTCCTGTTACGTACCAGATGCTCTCTTTCGGATGGTAGTAACTTCCCCCCCGAAGAATCGTGAAATAGTAGCTGCCGTTGTCATACACATCGGAGGTCATCTGCCATACATTGCCAACCATATCAAGAATACCGAACGGACTGGCTCCGCCGGCGAATTGCCTGACGTCGGTCGGCCGGTTCAGGTTATAATTACAGCGGGTTGAATCCATCCCGTTTCCCCACGGGTATTTCCGCATATCGGTACCCTGGGCTGCATACTGCCATTCCTGCTCCGTAGGAAGTCTTTTCCCGGCCCACTTGCAATACGCGTCTGCATCTTCAAGGTTCACAAAAACAACCGGTTGGGTTTCCGTTCCGGGTAAGGGGGCACCTCCTTTCCAATGCCGGAGGAAGGCGGAAGTATCGGTCGGGTGATAGTTGCCTGACTGGATGAAATTCCGGTAATCATCGTTCGTCACGGGAGTCACATCCATACAAAAGCGGGGCATGTTGATGGTTACCGTATCATGGAAGTCGGGGAATGCGATGAATGGATCGAGGGTTGACGGATCACGTTTGGTATAAAACCGAAACATTCCGGCCGGAACCTCGGCCATTCCGGCCGGCAGGGTCTTGGCCACCGGGGTTGCAAAAGGTTCGCTGATCTTCCCGGGCGTTCCGGTCGCTTTTCCAACGTGCACCAACGGCAGGGAGGCAGTGGCAGGACTTCCTTGCTTCCTGTCAAACAGGAGAATCCGTTCGTCGATAAGTTCAGTGGAATCGAATAACTGAATGACCAGTCTGGAAAGGGTATCCGGGAAATAGTCAAGCAGGGCCATGGTGTGGTTTCCCCCGGGGAGGGTGACGCTTTCCCTTCCATATGAAGGGGAACCGGCCGAAAGGACGATGATTCCCGGAGGTGTGTGGAGTGCAAGAATGTTGTCCTTCATTTCTGCCTGTATGAGTTCCGGGAAAATCCCGATGCAACCGCAATTTCCTTCCCGGCGGCTATTTAGCCAGGCACGGTCGAACGGATCGACCCTGGCGCTGATAACCTTCTTTCCGCGGTGTTTTTCCGGGATGATTTCTTTATAATTCCATAAATCGACGACATGATCACCCGGCTTGACATCCGCGGCATCCAGCAACGGCCCCTGACAGCCCCGCGGATTGGCGCTGTACAAGGTATAAATCACTTTTCCAGGAGCTTCCCAGCGGTTTACCCAGATGGAATCGACCAGGGAAGGAACTAGTGGGTAGAAACGGTCATTATGGAAAACCGCGCTGTTTTCGCGGAGGATGCGGGTTGTCCTTCCCAGGTAAGCGAATTCCTCCTTCATCCAGTCCGGTCTGCCCGGGCGCATAGTGTTGATCTCCACCCCGTACCCGTTGAAGAAGGCGATCGCCAGTTCCCGGTGCAGCCGGTCATCGGCCAGTTGCAGTACTCTGAAGATGGCGAAGTCGGGCTTGATGAGCTTGTTCAGATTGAGAGGCGGTGGCAGTACCAGTGCGTCATGGACCCGGCCTGAAACAATGCCCGGCATGTCTTTGGGAATGGCCATCCCTTCGCTGTACATTATGATACCTGGTTTTACGTGGTCGGCCGCAGCCTGCAGTTCTCTGCTGGAGGCACCCCGGGTATCCAGTACCACCCCGTCGGCATTGGTGGCCCGGAGCAGTTCTTCCAGCCCTTTCATCTGGTCTTCCTTTCTTGTGCCCTCATCCCAGGGGTTATACGAGATGAAGAATTTTTTCTTTTTGTAATGACAGAATTCCGATTGCTTATTTAATTCCGTCAGCCCTCCCGGCAAGTCGCGGTACATATCCCACTGGTTGCGCTGGTCAAGGCCCAGCCGGGGCCAGGTGGGCCACAGGGTGAATATGTCATAACCGCCTGTAAGCGAATCATATTCAAAGAGATCATTGTAAAAGGTCCGGGTCTGCGTCCGGTAATCGAAGTACTTTTTATCCCAGGCAAACTGGAGCAACATCAGGTAGGAATTTTTCATCCATCCCAGGTCCTTTCTCCGGAACAGGCTGTCGTTAAACGATTCAAGGTCGTACACCCACCGTTCCTGAAACACCCTCTTCAGGGCCTCGTGCCAGCCGCCCCGGTGAACTTCTGCGTACCAGGAGTATTCGGCCCATCCGCCGGGTTTCAGGGTGACCGACCAACGGTCGATCTCCGTTCTTTCTTTGTCCCGGTTGCCCCGGCGGGCCAGGGCCGTAAGAGACAGGGAATCGTTTACCGGCAGGGTGGCAAAACCCAGGTGCCAGACGTTGTCGGGCAGCACGACACCGATCGGTCCCTGGCCGGGTAGGTAAAGCCTCGACCGGCAGAGATACTGAGGCCAATCTTTCGATCCTGCCGCCGTGATGTACACTTTATCGCGACTTTCACCCAGGGGCACCAGGTTTTCGACGCGGTGATTTTGTTTACCGGTGTTTATGAAGCGGAGGGTGATCTTCGTCCCATGGATGAAACTCCTGTCCTCCGCTGCCCAGCCACGAAGCGAGTCGGAGAATGCAAAGAACAGGGTATCGTTTTTTACGGTGGAGTTCCATTGATCCCCTAAAATATTGGGAATACTGTCGATCAGTACAGAGAAGAAGGGTAGTGATTTCGGAAGATCCATCTGCCTGCCCTCGTTTTGCAGGGATTTGATGAAGCCGGCATTCTCTTTTCCAAAACGAATCTTCCAGTTATTTTCCTGGCCCTGGCCTGTAAAGCCGAAAACGCAAAGCAGGACAAAAGCGACCGGTAACCACAAACCAAACCTCATTGGGATGAAATCTTAAATGGTAAAGAGAATATGGAAAAGTAAAAACGTGGTGTGTTAACCAGGAATCCGCTAAAGTTTCCCGTAAAACAGATCCCGCTGAACAAAGGCATGTTCATGCTCCAGTAACCACTTTTTCCGTTTCAGTCCTCCCCGGTAGCCTACCAGCCTTCCATTCGACCCGATTACACGGTGACAGGGAACGATCACGGAAACCGGGTTCTGTCCATTCGCTCCTCCCACTGCCCGGAAAGCATTTACATTGCCGATCCTCTGCGCCAGTTCATGGTAAGTGATCGCCGTTCCGTATGGGATCTTTTGCAGTTCGTCCCATACCCGGAGCTGGAATTCCGAGCCCTGGAGATCGAGTTTGAGGTCAAACTCTTTTCGTGTTCCGTGGAAGTACTCTTCCAGTTGGGTGATGCAGGTCCGGAGTTGCGGCGGGGCGGGCCGGGGCCTTACCCTGAAGTCGAGGAAGTGCAGGGACGAAATCCCATTTTCCGATCCTGTGACCTCGACATAACCGATCGGGGTTTTCAGGAAGGCCTGGTGAATAGGGCTCATATCAGGTCGTTTTTGATTTCCGGCTGCGGATGGCAAGCGCCAGCATGATCAGCCCAAAGACCAGCATGCCGGCTCCCGACCAAAGGTTGACGTTGATGCCCAGCGAGCGGCTGTACATCGATGCATCCGATCCGGTGAAGATCCCGAAAAGGGTGAGGATGAATCCGAGGATGCTGAACATCAGACCGATCGGTAATTTAATGTCGATACCCATAGAGTTGTTGGTTTAATTTCGTTGCGAATGTCGTCGGGCATTCATCTCTTTACCAGAATAATACGGTTAATACAGTGGCGATGAGAAGGACCACGATGGCCAGGGTGGTGGAGCGGCGATACCAGGGCTCATGCGATTCGGCCAGTTTCGGGGTGAGCGAATAGACCAGGCCCCTCAGATCGTCGTCAGACTTCTTTTGCCGGGTGGCAAACGACAGGCCGACGGTGACCAAGGCGCTGGTGGCGCATGCATAGATGGCCGTCCAGAAGTTTTGCGCCATCTCAACTGGATAGGCATGGCATTTGCAGATCCAGCCTCCCTTGACAAGGGTGTCGGCCCCTTCGGGGAAGGTGATCCCGTGGTGCATCAGTGCGACGAGGAACCCGGCCAGGAGCCCGATGAAGGCAGCATGCCCCGTTGTTCGTTTCCAGAACATCCCCAGGAAAATCACGGCAAAGAGCGGCGCATTGATCATCGAGAAAATGGTCTGCAGGAAGTCCATGATGTTGCCGAACATGCTGGCCAGGTAAGCCGCGCCGATACTGACGACCACACCGAAAATAGTGGCCATGCGTCCAACCTTGAGGTAATGGCGGTCATCGGAGGCTTTGTCGGCTGTCACCGGCCGGATGTAACTCTGGTAGATGTCGTAGGTCCACACGGTGTTGAATGCGGAGACGTTCCCTGCCATTCCCGACATGAACGAGGCCAGGAGCGCCGTGATCCCAAGTCCGAGTACGCCGGCGGGCAGGTATTGCTTCAGCAGCATGATGATCGTGTAGTCCCAAATGGGTTGACCCGCCTCATTGACCGGCAGGGAGAATCCTTTACCGGGAGTGTTCATCAGCACCAGCGCTGCGATCCCGGGAACGATGATGAGAAAGGGGATGAACATTTTCGGAAGGGCACCGATGAGCGGGGTGTTGCGTGCTGCGGTGGTTGATTCGGCCGACATAGCCCGTTGCACGATCAGGAAATTGGTGCACCAGTACCCAAAAGACAGCACGAATCCCAGTCCGGCGAAGATCCCGTACCACTCTACCCCCATCGGGTTGGCTTTGGCTTCGCCGGTGTACTTCCAGGTGGTGGTCCAGGTATCAGGGGCAAATCCTTTTCCGCTTACAATGGGCGCCAGTTGCTCCTGCATGCCGTGCCAGCCTCCCAGGTCCTTCAGGCTCAGTAAAACGATCGGCAGCAACCCGATCACGATGATGAAAAACTGGAGAACTTCGTTGTAGATGGCCGATGATAATCCCCCCAGGTATGTATAGGCCAGTACGATCGCCGCAGAGAGCAGGAGGCTGAGGTGGAAATTCCAGCCCAGCACCTTTTCCATCAGGATCGCCAGTGCGTACATGGAGATACCCGAGGCCAGTATCGTCATCACCGCAAAAAGTATGGCATTCAAGCCCCTGGTCTTTTCATCGTATCGTAATTTCAGGTATTCCGGGACCGACCGGGCTTTCGAGCCGTAGTAAAACGGCATCATGAACAGGGCAAGAAATACCATGGCCGGGATGGCACCGATCCAGTAGAAATGGGTGGTCAGCATTCCATATTTTGCCCCCGATCCGGTCATCCCCATCACTTCGAGCGCCCCAAGATTGGTTGATATAAATGCCAGTCCGGCTACCCATGCAGGCATCGAACGCCCGGCTTCCAGAAACGCATTGGCGTCCTTCATGAAACGCTTTAACGCCCACCCGATACCCAGCACAAAAGCGAAGTAGACGATCATGACCAGATAGTCAATCCAGCTAAGCACAAATCCCGTGTCGATCATAATTTCAAATGAAGTTAATTCTCAGTTTTTTCTATAAATGTATCACCCTGCCACCTGATCCCTCGCTTATAGTAAACAAATTTAGAAGATATTTTGATTAGCGGTATCTTTGGCGAGAAATTTCAGATTACACCAACCTGCCTTGAAAGCAACCTTCTTCCTCATCTTCTTTTCGATCGTGCTGACCGTCTACGGACTGGTCAATACCTATATTTTCGTCAGGGGATTACAGGCTATCCCTCTCGCATCACCGGTAAGAGCCTGGTATATTGTAGGCTTCTGGTCGATTGCCGCTACGTTCGTTCTGGCCCGGATTCTGGAACGGGCCTATCCCTGCGGTTTTACGGAGGTCATCACCTGGATCGGATCGTTCTGGCTGGCTTTCATGCTCTATTTTATTCTGGCCCTGGTAATGATCGATCTGGCCCGGCTCATCAACCATTTTATCCCGTTTTTCCCGGAATTCTTTTATGCCGATTATCAAAAAACCAAGATGGTCGCCCTTATTACGGTGACTGGTCTGGTCACCATGGTAGTCGCCGGAGGATTTATCAATGCCCGCATTCCGAAGATTCGGGAGATGGACATAACGGTCAGAAAAGCCCTGCCAGGGATCCGTGAGCTCAAGGTAGTCATGGCCTCCGACATCCATCTCGGGACGATCATTGCCAAGCGGAAAGCGAACCGGCTGGTGGAGACGATCAACGGCCTTGATCCCGACCTGGTGCTCTTTGCCGGCGATGTGGTGGATGAAGATCTTGCCCCGGTGATCCGTCGCGACCTGGGGACGAACCTGACCCGGATCCGGGCGAAGTACGGGGTATATGCCATCACCGGGAATCACGAATACATCGGCGGCGCGGAAGCAGCCGTTCAGTACCTCTGGGATCACGGTTTGACGATGCTTCGCGATACTGCAGTGTATATCGAGCCGGGGCTTTACCTGGTCGGCCGCGAAGACCGGGACCGGCCCCGCTTTTCCGGGAAAGAGCGAAAAGAATTGGCGGAGATCATGTCGGGGATTGACCGTACGAAGCCTGTCATCCTGCTCGACCATCAGCCGTTTCATCTCGAGCAGGCTGAAGAGCAGGGCGCCGACCTGCAACTTTCGGGGCATACCCATCACGGTCAGCTTTGGCCATTCAACTATATTACCCTGGCCATGTACGAAGTAAGCAGCGGGTACAAGAAAAAAGGCAACACCCACGTTTATGTATCTCCCGGCTTCGGCACCTGGGGACCTCCGGTGAGGATCGGTAACCGGCCGGAGATCGTGCTGATCCGCATTCATTTCACTCCCTGATCTATGGCCACCGTAAAACTCTGGAAAACTTCTCTCCTCGCCCTTTTTGTTGTCCTGTCCGTTGCAGGAGCAGCAGGCCTTTATATCTACTATCAACGCACCCGGGAGTATATTCCGCCCAAGCCCGTTGTCGTTGAAAAAGAAGCTTATGGGATCAAGCTGACAGGGTTGAAGGTCATCCACGGGACAGTAGGGAGCAACCAGAATCTCGGAACGCTGATTTCTGACCACGCCGGGAACGAAACGGTCGATCGCATGGCAAAGGCTTCGGCTGACATCTTCGATTTGAGGAAGATAAAAGCCGGGAATACCTATGCACGGATACTCTCCGACGATTCAGCCGCAAGGCTTTTGTACTTTGTTTACGAGATCAATCCCATCGACTTTGTGGTTTTCGACCTGCGCGACACTTTGCGGGTTTACCGTGAAAGCAAGAAGGTGGACCGGAAGGTCAAAACCGACTCGGGAACCATCACCTCTTCGCTCTGGAACTGCTTTGTCGAACGCGGGCTGGACATCCAGCTTGCCCTTTCGTTGTCGGATGTATATGCATGGACCATTGATTTTTACGGGTTGCAGAAAGGCGACTATTTCAAGGTCATCTACGAGGAGGTGTATGTGGATGGAAAGATGATCGGTATCGACCGGATCCTGGGTTCCCGATTCACCCACAGCGGGAAAGAGTTCCGTGCCTATCATTTTGAGCAGAACGGCAAACCGGCCTATTTTGATGAGAACGGGCAAAGTCTCGAGCGTTCGTTTCTGAAGGCGCCGTTGAAATTCTCAAGGATCAGTTCGCGGTTCACCCGCGCGCGGATGCACCCGATCCTTCGCATTGCCCGCCCCCATTTCGGCGTAGATTATGCGGCCCCGCGCGGCACCCCTGTGGTGGCGCTGGGCGACGGCATCGTGAAGGAGGCAGGTTTCCATGGCGGATACGGGCGGCAGATCACCATCCGGCACAATTCCACGTTCATGACCAGCTATGCGCATCTTTCGGGTTATGCCAAAGGGATCCGGGCCGGGATGCATGTGTCGCAGGGTCAAGTAATCGGCTACGTAGGCAGCAGCGGGCTGTCGACCGGTCCTCACCTCGATTTCCGGGTCTATAAAAATGGCACTCCCACTGATCCGCTGAAGCTGGAGTCGCCGCCCGCCCGGCCGGTTGATCCTGCTGAAATGACGAAGTTCCGGCAAACGGTAGCGTCGGTCAATGCCCGGCTGGGGTGATCCTTGTAAACGGATGCTCTTTCTTCCACATCTTCCACACCAGGAATACCGGTATGAAGAACCACGGCGCATTGGCGAGGCTGACGATAAAGGGCGCCGGTGAGGCGTGCGGACCGAAGTACTCTTCGCTCATGATGATGAATACGTTGGTGAAGAGGATGCACGAATAGATGATCGTCGGGATCCGGATCCAGTCTTTACCCTTGATAAACGCATAGATCGCCACGGCGTAATAAGGTCCGAACAGCACGGCGTCGAGCCAGATCGTCGCTTTCCACCAGGGCGGCCGGGCCATCTGCAGCGGATCGAAATGACCGCCCCACCAGTGCACCATATCGACCAGGAAGGGCAACGGCCAGGCCGGATATTTGAAATTGAACGGATCCGCGATCACCAGTTGTTCGAGATCCACGATATAGGTGATGTAAACCAGATTCAACACAAAGAAAGCCAGGTAAAACCAATCTGCTTTCCTCTCCTTCAACGGAATTATCTGCCTCATATCTTATCTGTTTGTATTTCGATATTTTGCCATTTCACCATTTCGCCATTTTATTCCTGGCATTCACCGCCATCTGGTGGCCGATACGGATCCGGATCCGGGTTAGGTTGGCGATAAACGCCCCGAGGTGCACCTCAAACCCGGAATAGACCAGCGGCCGGGGTTTCTCTACCAGACTTACCATCAGTTTCGCGATCTTCCCGGGTGTGGCAGGACGGGTGAAATACTTCGACAGGAAGGGCTGCTTTTCGGCCATGATGAAATCCTGCTCCACCGGTCCGATCCGTGAATCGGGTGGTGAGTCGACCTTGCAGTAACCCGGGAAGAACTCGCTGACCACGATTTCCGAACCGGCCCACTCCGCCTGGAGTGTGCGGGTCCACCCGGTCAGCGCCCCCTTTGTGGTGGCATAGGGTGCATAGGAGGGAACACCGACCATAAACCCCGGCGATCCCACGTTAATGATGTGGCCTCTCCCCTGCCTGCGCATGAACCCGAGGGCTTCCTGTGTCGCGACCATCGGCGCGATCAGGTTGGTGCGGAAAGCAGTCAGCATGTCGGCCGGTGATACGGATGCGCTGTGGTCGACGATGATGCTGGCGGCATTGTTGATGAGCACGTCGATACGGCCGAAGTGCTTTACCGTGGCCCGGACGATCTCCCGGGCGTCTTCTTCACGGGAGAGATCGGCTGTCAGTACCAGGGGTTCATGCATGTGCGTTGCCAGGGCCTGCAACCGTTCGGTGCGCCTCGCAGCGATGGCAAGCCGGTCGCCCGCCTTATCCAATGCCAGTGCCATGGCGGCGCCGAGTCCCGAGGAGGCGCCGGTGAGGAGAATAACCTTGTTCATAGGCCGCAAAAATAAAAAAATCCGTTGCCGGGAAGCGGGAATTTTGCTAGGTTTGTCGATAAGAAACAGGTTATCATATGAAAAGATTTTTCGGAGCGATCGGTGCCTTTGTTCTGGCAGCCGGTCTGTTTTCCTGCGGGTCGTCCGGACCAGCAAAAAATGAAACCTCAACCCTGAACATCATGAAAGCACCGTTCGGCACCGCCGACCAGAAAGAGGTATTCCTCTACACCCTCACGAACAGCCACTGCATCACCGTGAAGATCACCAACTACGGCGGGATCATTACCTCCATCCTTATGCCCGATAAAAACGGGAAGTCCGGGGATATCGTACTCGGATACGACAGCCTCGGCGGCTACCAGAAGGTGACCCCCTACTTCGGGGCGATCGTGGGCCGGGTGGCCAACCGCATTGCGAAGGGTACCTTCACCCTGGATGGCAAGGTTTATAAATTAGCTATAAACAATGGGAACAATACGTTGCACGGAGGACTTAAAGGTTTTGATAAAGTAGTATGGGATGCGAAAGAGATTTCGGATTCCGCACGGGTGGGCCTTGAACTGACCTACCTCAGCAAGGATGGCGAAGAAGGGTATCCCGGAAACCTGAAAGTGAAAGTGACTTATACACTGGATGAACAGGACCAGTTGACGACTCTGATAGAAGCGGAGACCGACGCTCCCACCCCGGTGAACCTTTGCAACCACACCTATTTTAACCTCAGCGGGGCCGATACCAGCATTCTGGGTCATCTTCTGACCCTTGCAGCCGACCGTTACACCATCGTCAACAGTGAACTCATCCCGACCGGTGAACTTCCTCCGGTGGCGGGTACTCCGATGGATTTCAACACCCCGCATGCGGTAGGTGAACGGATCGCACTGGTAGAGGGTGGCTATGATCACAATTACGTGCTGCGAAAGAATCCGGGCCAACTCGCCCTAGCGGCTACCATCGAAGATCCCCGTACCGGCCGGAAAGTCGAGGTGCTCACCACGCAGCCGGGTGTCCAGTTCTATTCAGGTAACTTCCTCGATGGAACGATCACCGGAAAAGGCGGGAAAGTGTATGCCAAACATTACGGACTTTGCCTGGAAACGCAGCACTTCCCCGATTCACCCAACCAGCCCTCCTTTCCCAACACGATCCTGAAGCCGGGTGAGAAATTTGCGGAAACCACCATTTACAGGTTCATGGTGACAAAGTAACGGGTTCCCTTTAACTCTGATACCGGTCGGGCACGAAGGTCTGCTCCGACATTGGGGGACGGACGTAAGACTTATCTTTGGTGAGCGGGGGAAGAAAGATGGTCTCGCGGGGCACTTCGAGGTAAGGGATCTGGCTGAGAAGATGGCTGATGCAGTTGAGCCGGGCACGGCGCTTGTCGTCGGCCTCCACGACGAACCAGGGCGACTGCTTGGTGTCGGTATAGGAGAACATCTCATCCTTCGCCTTGGAGTATTC